>Ga0099364_10003424_pt1 | contig 24624 bp, 21 predicted proteins | sample TergutTh196P3_FD_73070 | JGI IMG/M metagenome (GOLD analysis project Ga0099364, IMG submission 73070) | Microcerotermes parvus P3 segment gut microbial communities from Pointe-Noire, Republic of the Congo - Th196 P3 | ecosystem: Host-associated > Arthropoda: Insects > Digestive system > Gut ...
AAATTTTTATTATTTTAAGGAGGTAATTTCTATGTTACTTAGGAAATTACAGGCTATGAAAGCCAAAAAGGGCTTTACCCTCATCGAGTTGATTGTTGTTATAGCAATCATCGCAGTGCTGGCGGCGATTTTGATTCCGATTATGATGAATTACATGACTAATTCACGGATTTCGGATGCCAACTCGAACGCATCGAATGTCCACAGAATTATAGCGGCTTCTATTACTGACATTGAAACAAGGGGGTTGGCAGTTCCTACCGACTTGACACTTGTCACAGCGGCTGTTGGTGGTGTGTGGACTGTTACCGGTACAGACCCTGTCCCCACTGGTGGTACGAATGGTGTTATCAAGGATCGCCTTGATGCTGACTTGCCTAACTTTGAACCCGGAAATGGAACCATAACTCAATCCCTCGATGGTGCGCCTCTTACTCTTGTTTGGCGTCCCGCCTCTAACACTGCCCCTGTTGCAACTTTTACAGCTGGTGCTTGGAGTAAAGATGCGACCAGAGTTGATATGTTTGGTGTATACCCGAATCCGAGGGGATAAACCTCATTGTAAAGTCTATGCAACTCCCCGTCTCCTTTTTTAAGGGGGCGGGTGTTTTGTGGTTATGGGGTGGGGGCATGGTGTTTGGAAAGAGCGGTTTGTTCATTTTGATTTCTGACGATGAGCGTAAATTGAAACGCTAATTGTCCCGCAAACAAAAAATGTTCCATTGGACTAATCTTTTTGAAAAAATCATTGACAAAAGAAAAATGATGTGATATAATGTCGTTTTAACAAAGAGGTTATCGCCGAGTGCTTAACTCGCTTAGAACCCGTCTTCATAAGCAAACGCACCGCTAAATCGGCGAATTATGCCCGTCGAGCGGGCAAAGCCCGCCCTTGAGGGCTTTTCGCCATACTTCGTTAAAATTTTCCGCAATGCACAAAGCATTACGAAAAATTTTGCCTTGTCTGACAAAAAATATCGCTCCTTATCAGCGCATCGCTTGTGAAGACTGGTTCTTAAATTGGATTTTGTTTAAATTTTAAATTATGATTATGAGAGGTATGTTTAATGGAAACGCAAATGATAACTGTTTTTACCGATAAGAAAGACCTTACGTTAGCCACTTTACGAGAATGGTGTGACGATGGAAGCATTATTACAAATCCCGATTATCAAAGAGATTATATTTACGATGACAGCAAAGCCTCAAAACTTATTGAGTCATTGTTGATAGGTATACCAATTCCTGCCATCTACCTTTGCGAAGAGCCAGACAGTAGATATACAGTTATTGATGGACAGCAAAGGGTTACCTCTCTTGTGCGATTTTTGAAAAACGAATTTTCTTTAAAAAATTTAACTGAAGTAACTCAAATAAATCGTAAGTTTTTCAAAGATTTAGATAAAAGCCTTCAAAGAAAATTAACATCGTCTTCTTTAAATGCAATATGTTTAAAAAAGGAATCAAGTTATTTGAAATTTGAAATTTTTGCGCGTCTTAACCAAGGAGCTGTGTCCCTTAATCAACAAGAGATGAGAAATTGCGTATATCATGGAAGCTTCAATGATATGTTAGAGGAAATAGCAAATGACAACGGATTGTTGCCATCTGTGTTTCATGGTGACAATAACAGAAAAACGTATCAAGAACGCATTTTAAGGTTTTTTGCGTTACGTCAGTTCACAGAATACAAGTCATCGATTTCAAAAACAATGAATGAATATATGAAAGCGCATAGGGACGATGATGAAAACCAAATAGCTAATGCTAAAAAACTTTTTACAGGAACCATTGACATTGTAAAACAAGTTCTTGGGGAACGTGCGTTTGCCGCCGTAGAGCGCGATAGCAACAATCCACTCAATAAATTCAGCGGTTCTGTATACGATTCTATCATAATCCCTTTTTCGTTTTTTCCTAAAAATAACCTCATTAGAGAAGCCGATAAAATTAGAACTGCTATTGATGAAGTTAAAGAAACAGATGAACAGTATAGAGAGGACACATACACTGCTACCGGCTCAAGACATCGTGTAGTCGGTCGTATAATGAAAATCTATAATTTGTTAGCTGATATTATGGGTGGTTACGGAAACGATGAAGGTAGTCGTTGTTTCTCAAATGCAGTGAAAGAAAAATTGTACTCCAAGGGATATATATGTGATTATTGCGGAAACGAAATATTGGATATAAACGACAGCGAAGTAGACCATATTACTCCTTTCTCACAAGGTGGGGATACAGTTTTAAGCAACGCACAATTATTACATCGTCATTGCAATAGAGCAAAATATGATTCTATTATTGATAACGATGAATGGGAAAGGATGTAACACCATGCCGATATAGGCAGAGTGGTCACGGAAATGTTAAATAAGTTTTCGAGAATTAAGGAGAGCATATCGTGCCTAAAATCGTAAAAAGTCAAGCTTTTAAAACAATCGCAATATACACCGCCGACGGTTTCACAATCGACCGAAAAAACGACACCGACGGCGATGAGCTATACGCTCCGCTCAAAGAATCACCATATACATTTCTGTATGAATCGGCGTTTAGCAAACTCACGGACTGTGATACATCAATACTGTATCTTGCGGAAATCGCAGAGCGTGTAATCGAAGCCATAACGCGTAATCCCGATGTTGACATTACGCGGATTGCACCCGCTCCCGACGATGAAATGCTGTTTGAATTGCTCCGTAAAGTCCCGTATGTTCACGGCTCTGAATTCGTGAATGTGCTGTGGATTAAAGAAGTGTATAACAAAATTGCAGATGTGTTTAATGCGGAATTCGCCGCCCATAAAGGCACTTGCGAGGAATACATCAAGAGCAAAAACAGCGGGCTTAACGTTGCGGGGAAAGTCTACTTTCATCTTGTGGAAGCAAAAGAAGAGGATTACCCGTTTGCATTTCTCGCGACTTATTCCGATGGCAACAAAGGGAAAGTGAATCATGTTCCGCTCAAAAACGCACTCGAAAAGACCAAAAAAAGCAAAGCCAAAACCGCACAATCCGATTTGCTCGCTTTGCTGTCGGCGGTCAGCCGTGTGGCGGACAAGTCGGACTTTGTGTCGGAGTTAATTGAATCAGGGGAGTTATTTTCACCGCTCAAATTCAGCCCGCAAGAGGCGTATACATTCCTGCGTGAAACTCCGCTGTATGAAGAAAGCGGAGTAATATGCCGCATCCCGAACTTTTGGAAAAAGAAGTATAACACCCGTGTCAAAGTCAGTGTCGGTGGGAAAGAGCCTTCGGCTGTGGGGTTGCAAGAGCTGATTGCCTTTTCGCCCTCGATATACTTAGGCGATGAAGCGTTCAGCGAAAAGGAAATCAAAGCTCTGCTGAACGAAACGAGCGGACTCGCATTTCTCAAAGGCAAATGGGTGGAAGTTGACCATGAGAAGTTGCAGTCGGCGTTGACGGCATTGGAGCAATTCGGAGACAAGGACATTTCGCTCGCTGATGCGATTCGTATGCAATCGGGGCTTTCCGATGTTGACGGATTACGGGAAGATGAATCGGCAGAAATCGAAATCACGAATGGTGAGTGGCTCTCAACTGTAATCAATCAGATGTTGCAACCCGATACAATCAAACAGAAAAAGCCCGGCACTACATTCAAAGCCGATTTGCGGCAATATCAAACTGTCGGATTTAACTGGCTGAACTTCATGATTAAATCTCGATTTGGAGCGTTGTTGGCAGATGACATGGGTCTTGGAAAGACTGTGCAAATATTGGCACTGCTCGATTCTCTGCGTAAAAGCAAAATCAAAACTCTGCTTGTAATTCCTGCATCGTTGATTCAAAACTGGCGAAAAGAAGCGGCGAAATTCACGCCTAAGTTGCAGGTGAAAATCCTGCACGGGAGCGAATCCACGGAACTTAACACAGATGACGGTGACTTATTTGTCACAACTTACGGGATGGTTGCGCGTCTCGAAACGCTTAAAGAAGTAGAGTGGGATTTGCTTATTCTTGATGAAGCACAAGCGATTAAAAACCACGGGAACAAGCAGACAAAGGCGGTAAAAGCATTGACAGCTAAGGCAAAAATCGCGATGACGGGCACTCCTGTTGAGAACAGACTTGCCGATTTGTGGAGCATTTTCGACTTCCTTAACAAAGGCTTACTCGGCACTGCGAAAGAGTTCGGCGACTTCACAAAATCGCTTAAAGAAAACACCGCGGGATACGAGAAACTCCGCGGTGCGGTCAGCCCGTTTATACTGAGGCGACTTAAAACCGACAAGTCAATCATCAGCGATTTACCGGATAAAATGGAGTCTTTGCAATACACTACACTCACGAAAAAGCAGATTGCACTATACAATCAGCTTGTCAAGGAATTGCAGCACGCTATGGAGGACGATGAAGTTACCGCTATGCAGCGTCGTGCGATGATTCTCACAAGTATAATGAAATTCAAGCAGATTTGCAACCACCCCGACCAGTATCTCGGCAACGATAAAGGCGAATTCGCGCCGAAACATTCGGGCAAATTCGAAACATTAGAAGAAATCTGCAAGACCATTGCGGACAAGCGTGAACGTGTGTTGGTGTTCACGCAATTCCGTGAAATGACACAGCCGATTGCCGATTTTCTCGCAAGTGTATTCGAGCAGACGGGATTGATTCTTCACGGTGGCACGAGCGTGAAAAAGCGTGGGGAGTTAGTCGAGAAATTCAATGGTGATGAGTATGTTCCGTTTATGGTTCTGTCGCTGAAAGCGGGTGGTGTCGGGCTTAACTTGACGAGTGCCAACCACGTCATTCACTTTGACAGATGGTGGAATCCCGCGATTGAAAATCAAGCGACTGATAGGGCATTCCGAATAGGGCAGACCAAAAATGTCAACGTGTATAAATTCGTCACGACTGGGACTATTGAGGAAAAAATCGACACGGTTATTTCGGGGAAACAAGCACTCGCCGGGGAAGTTATCGAAGCTTCAAGCGGCGAAAAGTGGATTACCGAAATGGGCAATGACGAGCTTATGAACTTGTTTAGGCTGGAGGTGTAAAGTTTGAAAAATAAGAAAGGAAGAACCACCATGCCTGCGCAAGGTGGGGCGGCATGGTCATAAAAATGAGTTGGGGATATGGTTACGCTCCCTATGTTTCGGTGGGCGAGAAGAAAGCGAAAGCCGCTAAGAAATTAGCACAGTTGCAAAAAAAAGACTCCACAGTCGAACCCGTTGTAATAGAGGGCAGGAAAATCGCGACTACGTGGTGGGGGGTTGCGTGGAACAAAAACTTGGAATCATATGCCGATTACGCCAACCGAATCGGGCGTGGCAGTGCTTATGTTAAAAATGGTTTTGTTCTTGATTTGAAAATCGAAGAAGGCGTAATTAACGCAAAAGTCTACGGTTCAAGTTTGTATAATGTCGTGATTAAAATTGATAAATTAAGCAAAGCCTGTAATGACGAAATAGTCGGAAAAATAGCTCAGAGAATCAGCAGTATTGAGGATTTGATTTCAGGGAATTTCCCGGAAGAATTCGGCGAAATTTTCTTGAAACAACCTGTTTATAAAAAATCCCGTGAAGAAATAGGTGTTAAAGTCGGGAAAAGAATCGTCAAGAAAACCGCCGATGTTTATACTCAAATTTCAGGTGGAATGTTCCCGTCGCCTCATGAAATTCACCTTGACTGTGATTGCCCCGATTGGGCAAATCTGTGCAAGCACGTTGCGGCGGTGCTGTACGGTGTCGGTGCAAGGTTAGACTCCGACCCGCTGTTGTTTTTCAAGCTCCGCGGAATCGATGTGAATGAATTTGTGAGAAAATCTGTGGAAGATAAAATGAGAAATATGCTCAAAAATTCCGGAAAGAAGACGAGCAGAGTAATTGATAATGCAGATTTGAAGGGGTTGTTTGGTGTGTGATTAAAGCCTATGAGGTGTTTCAATATTTCGACTACCTGCCCATAATCGCATCTACAATATCCGGATAAACAAATTTAGCTTCGTACCTGTCTAAAAGACCTAAAACCTCAACATCGCTTCTTCCGGCAGTATTTTCAAGTACTCCGTTATCCCACCAAAAAACAGGGATTCCAAGCTCACGCGCTTTCCCGAAATAATATCTTGTCCATATGAGTCGCGCTTCGTGGTTGTTTTTATCAAGTACGCCTGTTTCGCCGATTATCACAGGGATATTTTTGTCAAGAAAGTGTTCTTTAAGGCTATCAAAAAGTAAATTAATATCATGTTCATGTGCAGTAGGAATCCATCTATCGATTCCCCTTACATTTAGTGCAAAGTTATAAGGAGTGTAAGAGGTGATTGAAGCGATAACTTTATCGTCACTATTCGGGAAAACATCGGATAGTGCAATCATTGCCGTCTCCTCGGCACTTGCCGCGTATGAGGGGATAATCAAATGCCTGAGTTTGTTTCTGCCGCCCGATGAACGCACAGTATCAATAAAAGCCAAGTTAAGCCTATTAACTACCTCTTGCCCTTCGGGTGTTCCGCCGTTCCACTCGTCATCGGTATTCCTCAATCGCGGCTCGTTCATGCCCTGAAAAATCAGTTTCTCGTTATAATTCTTGAATCTCTCACTTAGCTGTGTCCATACCGCCACTAACTGTCCGGTACTTCCCTGTTCATTTTCGATATTAGGAATAATCCAATCTTCATGATGAATGTTAATAATACAGTACATCCCGGTTGTCAGCACATATCCTACAACTTCTTCAACTCTGTTCAACCAATCATCGTTTATTAAGTAATCCGGCGCTTCTCCTAAATGTTGTTGCCATGTTACGGGGACTCTCACCGAATCAAAACCCGCTTTTGCGACAGCCTTAATCATTTCAAATGTGGTTTTGGGATTCCCCCATGCAACTTCGGCATAAAGCCCGTCCCGATTATATACATCAAATGTATTACCGAGATTCCAGCCGACTTGAATATCAGCTATTAGCTCCGTTAAACTTAAGTAACCCCCGCTTGTAATCCACAGGCGGGGGTTATGATTTATTCACTCACTTCAATTAACTCTGCGGTTTCGATTACTTGAAAAGCAAGATCACGCATATATTCGTAACTGCTTATTCCATCACTAAGTTGGATGCTAAAAAATGTGTCGTCTAACCTCGCAGAAATTAATCTTGGGGCTTCTTCATACAGCAAACCGTCTTCGCTTAAAAAATAGCTTGATTCTCTTTCAAGTATGGTATCTGTTTCTTGAATTTGCTTTAGTGCGTCTTCAAATAGGTCAACACCGGGAAATTGTTCAGGACGATAAATTTGTATACATATTGAACCATCGTCAATAGAATCGCTATCAACTAAAACAAAATTGAATAAAAAAACGGACGGCGTGATAGAAGCGGAATATAACCTATAATCATCAATTTCCAAATTATCAAGAGAATAGAATTTAGTTATTTCGCGAATGTCATTATCCAAATACAAATCGTAGTCGTTGTCGTTCGTACCCATCTCATCAAGTTCATCAATTATATCAATGACTTCATCCTCAAAATTTAACTCTTCATCAATTGGTACATCAATCCACCGACGTTTATGACCACGTTCGCTAAATTCATCATCATCATTATTAGATTGAGACAAGTTTATTTCTTCTTTACCTAATTTAAAACACCCAGTTAGTATTGTTAGCATTGTCAACGAAATTGCTATAGTAAATGCTATAGCTAAAAGATTCTTTTTGGTTTTCATTGAGAAACCTCCTTCACTATTTTAGTTTTTATTTATTATTTTTAATGTCGTTGCTATGCGTAGTACACCATTTATCCACATATGTGTTGTCTTCGTTCATTACACATTGGCTGGAACAATGGGTACGAACGCCAAGATTATGGCTTAATTCGTGTTGCATAAGATATTTTAAAGTAAAACCCACCTCTGTAGTAATTACAGTTCTTCTACTTTCACCCGGGAATTCAGCGATACCGGCAATTCTGGCGTGTTTTCCCCCTGTCCCATAACACAATACATGACCAACCACTCCAATTCTAAATGTAGAATTGGAACTCATTTTCCTTAGAATACGCATACCTCCATTACTATGACTTGAATCGCAATTAGATGAACCGCAACAAAAGGTACTACACACATCACTACAATTCCTAGGTCTGTTTAATGCAGTTGATGAATTAACACTACTCAATGTAAAAGTAATGTCGAATGTCGAAGAAAAACCGGAAGTCGCGCTACTAAAAGCATCGCGCAGACGTTGTTCCGTACCTGTATAAGTTGAGCCGTATAAAATTTGTGCGCTTGGGGAAGAACCTGTTTTAGAAGCACTCGCACTGTATATTGAGCCACAAACAAACGCAGAAGCCAATACAAATGCCGAAATTCTTTTAAACAATTTTGTTTTTCGCATTATAATACCTCTTTTCCTGCTCCGATTTAGATAGGAGCATTAAATTTTTCCCGAAACTACTTGTCGGTGATTTTTTTGTTTTTTTGAATTATATTATATTATTTTCGGAAAGTCAATAGGTAAAATTGCACAATTTTTTTTGGCTATATCTTGACTTTTAACAAATTTATTTCAAAAAAGGCAAAAATATACTGGACAAACTGCCGATAATATGTTATAATTACAAGGTTAAAGAATTATGATATGGAGGTGTTGTCGTTGAACAATCCCTTAGAACTCGAAAAATTGATAGAAGAGAAAGAATTTCATCTTCTGCATAACGGAATAACCGAGGCGAATCCCGCCGATATTGCCGTTATGATTGAAAAATTGCCCGCTGAAAAAGCTGTGCCGCTTTTTCGTATATTGCCAAAGGATTATGCAGCCGAGGTTTTCGCCGGACTGTATTCGGATACGCAAAAATCGCTTATAGAGCGTCTTTCCGACACCGAAATATTCAACGTGATTGAGAAGCTGTTTTTAGACGATGCGGTTGACTTTATCGAGGAAATGCCCGCCACAATAGCCAACAAAGTCCTGAACCGCGCCACAAAAGAAACGCGGGAGCAAATCAACAGGCTTTTGAAATACCCCGACAATTCCGCCGGGACGATAATGACAGTCGAGTATGTAAGCTTAAAGAGTTCTATGAGCGTTGCGGAAGCTTTTGAGCGTATCCGCAAAATCGGCCCCGACAAGGAAACCATTTATACCTGCTATGTAACCGATTCGGAGCGTAAGCTGAAAGGTGTTGCATCGGTAAAATCGCTTTTATTGTCGGGGCCTGAGCAAGTCATCGGCGACATTATGGACACCAACCTTATTATAACGCACACCGATACTGACAGGGAAGATGTTGCAAGGCTGTTTGAAAAATACGACCTTTTAAACATACCTGTCATTGACTCCGAAAGCCGCCTTGTCGGGATTATCACCGTTGACGACATCATAGACGTCGTACATGAAGAGGCGACCGAGGACTTTGAAAGAATGGCGGCAATGACACCATCGGACAAGCCTTACCTTAAAACAAGCGTGACAAAGTTAGCCAAAAACCGCATCACGTGGTTAGTCGTGCTGATGGTTGCGGCGATGATAACCGGAAGCATATTAGAAGTTTTTGAGGATGCAATCACAACTATACCGATGCTGACATTTTTTATTCCTCTGCTTATGGATACCGGCGGGAACTCCGGCGCTCAAAGTTCCACCATGATTATACGCGGTATGGCGTTATCGGAAATAACTCCCAAAGATTTTTTAAAGATTATTTGGAAGGAAACAAGAGTCGGGTTGTTAGTAGGCGGCATTTTATCGGCAATTAATTTTTTGAGGATTTTTATTTTCTATAACAATAACCCGGAAGTCTTGAAAATATCTGTAACCGTTTCGGCGACATTGCTGTTTACTGTGTTCATGGCTAATGTAGTCGGCGGTCTTCTCCCCATTATTGCAAAGAAAATCAAGGTAGACCCGGCAGTCATGGCTGCCCCGTTGATTACCACAATAGTTGATGCTTCGGCGTTGTTGGTATATTTCGGAACAGCAAAGCTGTTGCTTGGGATTTAGTGAGGCTCTATAGACAATCGCATCGTATAAACGGCACATTTGTGCAGAAAGGGAATGGGTAAAATTATGATGGATTTTTTAATGACAAGCAAATTACGCACTAAGGAGGAAAAAGAGCAGTTTCTCCAAATTAAACGCAATCTTATTGAGGAAGCTGTCGCATTCCCCGCAGGAATTGCCGATAAACGTATAAAAACGCTTGTTAATGAGGTCGATGGTATTGAAACGGCATTTTTAAAACCGGGTAAGGAGGCAAGTCGCAAAAAGCCGAACGACTATGATATGTATCCGCTTGTTACGTACAGACAAAAAGAAGTAACTCCCAAATTTTCTTTTAATGACATATGGGAGTATTTGCTTAAAGTTTTTCTAATTCATAAAGGAACATTTGTGAAAACATTAGTGCTGTTGTATAGGTTATGTTATTTTCAAGACCACTGCGGCAAAAATTGCAAATGGCGGTATTCACCGTCGAATGAGATTTTGAAACTTATACATGATTTGGACAATCTTGTTTTAAAAGATGGGTTTGCCGATAAGTTCAATGAATCGGAGTCGTTGAGTCTTTTGCAACTGTTAATGTTCGTTGACTTGTTAGCGTGGAATGAAGATGTCAAGTACCACGCGCCAAAGAGCGAGCCATACTTTAAAAGTGTTAGCGAAAGCAAAACAGGGAGAACAAATACTGTTCTTTCAATTATAAGTGCACCCTTGCTTATTTCGGAGTTTATTGAAGATATAGTCACCAAAACTCAAACAGGCGGAGTCATTAACGTACATCTCATAACTTCGCTCATTCAGAAGTTTACCCGCAGTCGAGGCTTATGCGTATTGAGCGACAAAGAGTTGCAAAAGGCTCTTTCGCCGTATTTAGGGGGTGGGTAAGTGAATCTGCCTTTAAACCAAGTTTTTAACGAAGATGTAATGCTCACACTTGAACGCTTACCCGACAATTCGGTGGATATGATTTTCGGTGACCCGGACTACAATGTGGGCATTAATTACAATGGGGCAAAATACACGCAAAAATGGAACGACTACATTGAATGGTATATAGAATTAACACATGAGTGCTTACGAGTGTTGAAACAAGACGGAAATTTGTTTATGTTGAATTATCCGAAACAAAACTCTTATCTGAGAGTGAAGTTTTTGGATGAAGCCTGTTTCCAAACAGGAGGGGATGTATATGAGTATGTTTGGGTGTATAATACAAATGTAGGGCATTCGCCCAAAAAGTTCACAACAGCACACAGGACGATTCTTCACGCTGTTAAATCAAAAAAGCATAACTTTTACAAAAACAATGTAGCTGTACCTTATCAAAATCCCACGGATAAACGTATTATGCAAAACATCGCCAATGGCTCAAAAGGCAGAATGCCTTACTCGTGGAATTATTTTGATTTAGTGAAGAATGTTTCAAAAGACAAGACGTTTCATGCTTGCCAACTTCCGAGAGGATTGGTAGAAATGCTTATTAAGGCATCTACTAAAGAGTCAGACACCGTGCAAATTTTATTCGGCGGCAGCGGTAGCGAAATTATGCTCTGCAAAGAGCTTAAACGCAATTTTATCAGTTCGGAAATTCACAAGCCGTACTATGAACTGATATTAGACAGGCTTAACAATAACGGGGATATTAAAAACGAGTTTCGATGTTTGAACAAAAACAAACAACCGAAATATCCTGCACCCACATTGTTTGATTTTGCATAATAGATTCTCCAAATGAGCGGTTTTCAACCCCGAAGCAACCGCATAACCAAACAATCATCATCGCCGTAATACCCTCGGCGGCGTGTAATCTCGACAAAACCGCATTTCTCATACAACCTTACGGCATGGCTGTTTCGGGATGCAACCTCCAAAAAAACTTCATTGCCGCATTTTTCGAGAAATCGCTCCAAAAGGGAAAGCGCAAGTCCCTTAGAGCGGTATTGCGGCAACACGGCAATCCTGTGGAGTTCGTTTTCAGTGCCGACTGCGTAACCGTAATCCTCAACAATACAAATAGAGCCGGGGCAGATTATTTTCCACGGCTCTTTAAAGCAAACCCTCTCCATTTCAAGGATTTTTTCAATGCACTTCATACCACGATTTCCCCGTTCTTACATCAACGCTCAATTCCATGTCAAGCTCCCTGCCTGCGGCAATCATTTCTTCTCCGATAAGCTGCGCAATTTCGGGGGCAAAATTTTCCGGCGTTTCTGCAATTAATTCATCATGAACCTGCATTATAAGCTGTGTCCCTTGCTCACGCATTCCCGACTCATTGAGCCGATTGTGAACCCGCACCATTGCGATTTTTATTATATCCGCGGCAGTTCCTTGAATAGGTGTGTTTTTGGCAATCCGTTCCCCCGAAGCGCGGATACGGCTGTTGGTGGATTTTAGCTCCGGGATATGACGAACTCTGCCTAATGCTGTTTTTACATAACCCAATTCTGCGGCATCGCTGACAGTTTTTTGTAAATAGGCGGCGACCCCCGCATATTTTTCGTGATAGCGTTTGATATAATCGCCCGCCTGCGCAACCGAAACGCCTATTGTTTTTGACAGCGAAAACGCACCCATTCCGTAGACAATTCCGAAATTGACTTCCTTTGCGGCACTTCGCATCTCCCTTGTTACCATGCTCTCTGAAGCTCCGAAAACCTGCGCCGCCGTAATGGTGTGAATGTCCGCATTATTTCGAAACGCTTCAAGCATAATAGGGTCACCCGAAAGATGAGCCAACACTCTAAGTTCAATTTGCGAATAATCGGCATCGACTAAAAGACAGCCCGGTTCTGAAATAAAAAAACGACGCAAAACCCGCCCGCGCTCAGTTCTTACAGGAATGTTTTGAATATTAGGCTCAACAGATGAAAGCCGCCCCGTCCGTGTTTCATTCTTAAACGTGGTGTGAATCCGCCCCGGTTTACCATTTTTCCCTGCATATTTAACTAAACCCTGCACATAGGTTGAATTAAGTTTAGTCAATTCGCGATACTCAATAATAAGCGGGATTATCGGGTGTTTATCCAAAAGTGACTCCAACACTGCCGAATCGGTGGAATACCCTGTCTTAGTTTTGCGTGAGCAAGGGAGTTCCAGCCTTTCAAAAAGTATTTCCCCCAATTGTTTAGGCGATGATACATTGAACTCCACGTCCGCAAGCGCGTGAATTTGCGACAAAAGCTCTTTTATTTGTGGCTCTAACTCTTCGCCGTACCGCTGTATTCCTTCTACGTCAACCTTAATTCCCGCCTCTTCCATATCTCTCAAAACGGAATTTAACTCTTTGTCAACCAAGAGCTCTTCTTCCTCTTCTATAAGAGTGTCGGAATGAGCAACAACGGAAGGTTTTAATTCCAGCCGTTTTAACAAAGAAAATATTTCTAATTCACTCAATAACTCCGATAACTTTTGCGGGTTTCCTTTCCCGATTTTATAGTTGTTGGCATCGGTGTCAACAGGTGCATCCGTGGCAATCCTGCCGAGTTCACGGCTGAGGAAGCAATCCTCCCTGCCTTTTTCAAGCTTGGTGCGGACTGCGTTTGTAACGTCAATGCTGTTTAAATTGTCGTAAATATAGTCAACGCCGCCAAATTTTTGTATAAGTGAAAATGCCGTTTTTTCGCCTATTCCCGAAACTCCCGGTATATCATCGGAAGAATCCCCCATCAATGCCTTGACTTCGATAAACTGCGGCGGGGCAATTCCGTAAAGCTCCTCAATTTTTTCGGGCGTGTAAGTTATTTCCTGTTTAGTTGAAGCCAACACAACCGAGATTTTGTCGGTAATTAACTGGAATGAGTCACGGTCGCCCGTTGCTATATAACACTCCGTGTCGGTTGATTTAGCAAGTGTTCCTATAATATCGTCCGCCTCGTACCCCTCGGTTTCAACCCGCACTATTCCCATATAATCAAGAATTTCTTTTATATAGGGCATCTGCGCCGCCAATTCATCGGGCATTCCTTTGCGGCGTTTTTTATAGCCATCGTACATTTTATGGCGAAAGGTAGGTGTTCGCAGGTCAAACGCGACAGCAATTCCATCTGGTTCAAGCGCGTTTTTGAGCTTTAGCAGTGCCGAGAAAAATCCCGTAATCGCATTGGTATAAACGCCTTTTTTATTGGATAAAAGGCGTATTGCGTAATACGAACGATTGATTAACGAATTGCCGTCTATTAGCAGCAGTTTCATGGTTATGACCATACCTTTCCGAGACCCGAAATCTCTGAGAATCTGTCAAGCTCTTGAGCGAAATGATTCAAACTCAAGCTGTATTGTATCAGGATATTTTTCATATATGCTTCTCATAAACTCGTCCACTTTGTCAGGATGGTTTTGCAGAAACCAGTTTATATGATTTATAACATACTCACCTCGTATGTCGTTGTTATTTAAATCGTTAGGTATTCTTGTCATTCGGCTGTCTATACTGTCAAAACCATTGAATGGCTTTGCTAAACGCTCTTTTATCATTTTAACGTAGTCATTGTTTATTTCTATTCCTATGCAATTCCTCCCTGTTTGTTGGCAGACCCGCGCCGCTGTACCCGAACCGCAAAAAGGGTCTAATACTAAATCGTTTTCATCGGTTGAAGCGAGTATCATTCTTTCAAACAAAGCTTCGGGTTTTTGTGTAGGGTGATTTTGCCGATTTGCTTGACAATAATGTATATGAGAGAACTCCCATACATTACCCGGATTAGCACCACGCATATTGTTGACACTCCTGTAATATTTTTGCGGCACACGAATGCTATCTAAATTAAACTTAAAGTCTTTTGTTTTCGTAAACATGAGTATGTCATCATGACGCGGGCTGAATCCCTTGATTTTACCTATTCCTTGCGTATAACACCAAGAAATCCAAGAGTTGAAAACAAAACCTAATTTTTGCTCAAGAATTTCATAAATATATGAAATATAACGAACCCCCATAAAAACATAGAGAGTCCCTGTGGGTTTTAATACTCTCTTTGCTTCTGACAGCCATTGATGAGAAAAGTCAATATACTCACGGTGGGGGCGATTGTCGCTGTTGTTTCCGTAATCTTTTAAAAGATTGTAAGGAGGGTCTGTAGCAATTAAGTCAACAGACTCTGCTTTTATGCTTTTCATTACATCAATGCAATCGCCTTGAATGACATCTATTCTTTTATCCATTTATTTTTTAATGCCTCCCTATACCAATCGTTAATAGTCCTTCTTGATGAGTTAAGATATTTTTTATCGAGTAATCGGCAAAATTCCCAAGTAGAGCGTTTTTGATAATCAACGTAGTGTATATCCTTTATTTGAATTTGCCCCGTACCAAGAGCAGGATTATAGCTAATGTCAGTGTCGGAAATAAATTTTAAGTCATAGGCGTTATATTTTATAATTTCCATAATTCCATCCATTAGCAATGTTTTTGTATTGCGTTCGGAATAAACTTTATGCTTCAGAGAGAGGATAATAAACATATAGTCCGGGTCTTCAACATACGCGGTTCTTATGCGACTATATGATGTGATGTTTGGTCCTTTTCCCGATTTGGCAATATCATCCGATGTTGCCTTTGCATCAACTTCGGCTGTTATTGAGGTATCGTTTTTCTTAAATTGCAACGTAATATCCGCCATATCAAGACGCGAACAGGATTCAACATTTACTAAGCTATAGGCGTTGTTGATGTCATCTTTGATGTCGTGGAACACCTCATATGCCCATGCTTCAATTATAGGACCGGCGATTTTATTAATGTTTTCCATAGGTAAACCAAGCCTAAGATTTGTATTGAGAACAATCTTGTTATTCCCGTTTTTTATCGCTGTTTCAATTATTTTTTCAACAGATGATACAACAAAATCGGAATCAGCTACATATGTGTCGCTTTCACGAGGTATTTTGAATGTCATTTCTTGATATTTCAGTTCACTCACCCCCCAAAGCCTTCCTCACAAAAGAAGCAAACAATGGGTGGGGGCGGTTAGGTCGCGATTTAAACTCGGGTCTGAACCGGACAGCCACAAACCAAGGGTGTACATTTTGCGGCAACTCGATAATCTCGACTAAATCGCCATCGGGGGACAATCCTGCCAATACCGGGTTTTCCAAATTCGCTATATTAACCGAGTTGCTGCTGTGGCGTTCGTATATGAGTTCTTTCCCGTATATCTCCCGCGAAAGGCTTCCCTCGCTTAATTTACAGGGGGATAATCCCCTCACCTTAGAATCGCTGCCCAATCCGAGACCCACGCCCAAGAAAGGAATCTTGTTTTCTCCCGCGAACAATATCGCGCCGTTTTCGGGAGTATCGGGTACGACTATACCCGCAAGCCCGCCGAGCAACTCACAGCAGTTTTCCTTATTAACATCTTCCGCTTGAATCAGCTTTATTTTGACATCGGCATTATTATTAAACCCGGCATGGCGCAACGCTTCCATTAAAGAAAGATAAGCGTCGGGTAATGCCGCGTATTTCCCGACAATTCCGATTTCAACAGACCTATTGGATGCACACTCTATTTTACTGACCATTTTGCGCCATTCGTCCAAATCCGGAGTATGATTCGGCAGACACAGATGATGGCATACAGCCTCCGCCAGTCCCTGTTTCTCAAGCATTAGCGGCACTGCGTAAAGGCTTGATGCTGTCATGCAGTTGATTACATCTTCGCGACGTACGTTGCAGAAGTTTGCAATTTTTTCGCGTACATCCGTCGGGATTACACCTTCACTGCGCAGTACCAGTACAGCCGGCTGAATCCCCAATGACAGCAAATTCTTAACGCTGTGCTGAGTCGGCTTTGTTTTCAGTTCGCCGCTTCCCTCAACAAGCGGGGTCACATGAATGTACAATACGTTTTCTCGCCCTTTATCGGTTGCGACTTGACGTATTGCCTCCAAAAACGGCGTTGATTCAATATCGCCGACTGTTCCGCCAATCTCGGTTATTACAACATCGACCGAGTTGTAATTGTTTCCCGCATTTGCCCCGTTTCCGACTTGGTAGATGCGTTCCTTGATTTCGTTGGTGATATGGGGGATTACCTGTACCGTTGCTCCGTCATAAACGCCGTCACGCTCGTTATTGAGGACGCTCCAGTAAATTTTCCCGGTAGTCACCGAGTTGCTTACCGAGAGATTCTCATCGATAAACCTTTCATAGTGTCCTAAGTCAAGGTCGGTTTGCGCGCCGTCATCGGTTACAAACACTTCCCCGTGTTGATAGGGGTTGATTGTACCCGGGTCAACATTAATGTAAGGGTCCATCTTTTGGATTGTAACCCTGTAGCCCCGGCTTTTAAGAAGCCGCCCGAGCGAACCCACGGTAATCCCCTTGCCAACCCCGGATATAACACCCCCGGTCACAAAAATATATTTTACACTTGTATTTTCAATCTTCATTTATTTTTACCTTTCTTAAATTACCATTCCGGTTTATCAATTGTTTGGTTTTCTTCGAAAACCAATTTCGCAATCGCAAGAATTTTTCTCATTTCAGCTTTATCAATTGTTTCGACTTTTGAAAAACTTCTTGCATTATAATCCACTGTAACAAATTGGTCTAACAAAACTTTTCCAGTACTTTTAAGTTTCAGATTATCCAATGAATAATAAAAGGGATAATCGCGGGTTGTGTTTGAGAGTGGCGCAAAAACAGCAACATTTGAATTTTGGCTAATGATTTTATTGCTCAAACACAAATAAGGGCGATAACCTTTTTGCTCATGCCCTTTTTTGGGGTCTAAGTTGATTTTGATAATATCACCCTGTTCAGGTGTAACAACACTTACCATAATTCATTACCGATTGCTGAAAATTCCTGTGTCTCAGCTTGGAATGGCTCGCCTTTATAATCTTTAAAAAGCTCTTTAATCGTCCGCGGCGGTGAATATTTTCCAACCACCAAGCGTTTCTCACCCGTGGCTTCGTTGAACTCAATATTAAGTTGAAGTTTATCGTCGACATTAAAATTTAACACATTGGCAAGAGCGGCAGGCAAACGCAAAGCCTTACTGTTACCCCATTGCAAAAGCGTAATTTCATCGTGTGCAAGCTCCATAATTATGACCATGTCCTTTCTGCACAAATGTGCGCCGTTGAAAGTTTTTTCGAAGTATAATTATTGTATCACATTTTAACCGTTTTGTCAATGGATTTTGGAATATTTTTTGTATAATCGGCACGACTTTCTGTCCCCGTAACAGCTTCTCAATGAAAACAGGTGTTGCTTTTAATGCAACACCTGTTTTAAGGTAATTTCTAATTTAACGATGTACCCTATTGTGGCGACCTCCGCCATGCCCCGACCTGTTACTACTTGCGTTGTTGCAACGCTCACCCGTGTTGTTGCAACGCCCCCCTATGTTGTCGCAATAGCCGCCTGTGTTGTCGCAATAACCGCCTACGTTGTCGCAATAACCACCTACGTTGTTGCAATAGCCGCCTACGTTGTCGCAATAACCGCCTATGTTGTCGCAATAGCCGCTGTTGTTACACCTGTTGCGGTTTCCGAGGGGTAGGATTATGGGTTCGCTCATTCCTGCCAATGATTTCAGCACGGTAAGCGCATCGAGTATTGTGATTTCACCGTCACCGTCAAAGTCAATTTGTTCAATCGGCAATTCTTGTATTTTCACTAAGTGTTTGAGAACCTCCAACGCATCCGAAATATCGGCCTTTTTTGTCGTGTCGGTAAACGCTCCACTCGAAAGAATCAGTGTACACAGCATCCCCGAAATGCAAACTAACGCAAACAATTTTTTCATACTTTTACCCTTGCCCTTTCTGTGCTTTAAGTACAGCACACTATAAAAATTCATCCTATACAGACATTATAGCATACAGATTTTAATTGTCAAGCGTTTTTAACAATTTTTTGAAATTTTTTGCCGAATTGTCGAATTTGGAACTACGCGCGTTTTCCGTCGCCGACACGGCTTTCCATTCCCACAATATACTTGAGTATCTCAAGCACGCAGAATATAGTAGGTCTGCCCCCTTCGACAAGTGCAGCGTCCGAGATTCGCGCAGCACGCATAAGCCGCCCCGAAGTGTCGTTTTCAATCGAACCGGGCATATCCACAATGTGTTTAAGAACTTCAAGTACACAGTAAATTGTAGGCTCGTTTGCCTCAATACCCTGCGGCGAAATAACACCGAGGAGCGGGTGCGTTAAGCGGCAGTCGGCGAGGCAGGGTTCGTTTTTACACACAACACACTTTAATTCACAGTCCGCAAGGCATGGCTCGGATTTGCATACGGGACACTTAAAATGCCGCCCCAGCCAATCAATCCTCATCTCCAACCACTTCACCAAATAGTCAACCTGCCCGGAAACAGTGTTTATTTCCCTAACCTCAGGGGGATTGTGCCAAACATACCTGTCCATGTCCCAGCGTTGGAAATTACGCTCAAGAGCGGTGTTAAACTCCCGCGACATAAATTTCATATGCTCGATTGTATTTTCGATTTGTGCGTACTTTATTTCGTGAAACCTCTCGGCGACTGCATCGAAAACCTGCGGAACTTCCAACAGCCGCCTAATCCAGTGATTCGCCGAGCCAACCCATATTCCCTCCGGCCCGTAATCGTAAACTTCCCAGTTAGCCAAATTCCCGGCAGACGCATCAAAATCCCAAATAGGTCCCCACTCAAGGCGGCGTTCTTCACCCTGCCCTCGGATTTGCATAAAAACGCTCGAATAACCCACATCGTTATTTTTATAAAGCTCCTGAACAATGTAATAATCGGCGAATGAGGGGATGTCAACAACTTTGAAAACCTCGTTGTTCCTTGCGGTAGTCGCCGCCTCAACCTGCATCAAGTAATTTTTGACATATTGAACGTGTTCGGGAGTCAACCACCTGCTGTCCGAGTCGGGGAATTTGATGCCGTAATGCACACCCGCAACTGTCACGTAATCAACATCGACAACGCCTTCGCTCGGGTTGCGACCGCAACGCTCAATTAAATACTCGCACAAAGCCGGGTCGGCGTTGTATGCCAAATTAACCTGCCCGGGGGCAATTTCGCTGTTTTGAACGCAAAGCAGGTACACGCCCCAATACGCGCCGTTAAAGTAAACATCAACGAATCGAGCAAACGGCGCGGTGTACATTCCGTCAAGTTGTCTGCCGAGGTGAAACGCGCTGTAATCCCGCATGATTGACTTGTCGGAGTGAACCGCGAGAAACGTCCAATTCTGCGCCGCGTGGCCGGAATCGAGCATAGTACGCGCCTGCACGAACTTGAGGCGAAACGGTCGCTTGTCATTCGGCGGTGGAAAATTGTGCCAACTGCTGTTTCCGCGCCCGCGAATTGCCGCCTGTAAATGGTGGGCTTGATATTGGCTCAAAGTGTTGTCAATCGACACATTGACCAAACTCCATTCCTCTTTATCAACGTCCGCCATATCTATATTTATGTGAATTTTCGGGAATGTCCGCCCAATATAAGGGGAGGCGGCAGTCGCTTTGTGTACAAGAACGGATTGTATCGGCGAAACAATGAACGCCGTTATAAGCAACAAAGCCGTAATTCTTTTAATCATTTTTATGACCATGCCGCCCCACCTTGCGTAGGCATGGTGGTTCTTCCTTTCTTATTTTTCAAACTTTTACCCTTGTCCTTTCTGCACAAACGTGCTGTTGGAAGTTTCGTTTTCCGCATTTACGCAGATTTACTTTCAAACTTTTACCCTTGCCCTTTCTTTACTTCTTTTTTGTCTCTTTTTCGCTATTTTTCTAATTATATCACTGTTTTACTTAAAAGTCAAGCCGCCGGATCGCTAAAACCCGATTCGGCGGCTTGTAATTATAACCAATTTTACTTTGCGAAATCAATCGCTCTGCTTTCTCGTATCAAATGTATACGAATTTGCCCGGGATATTCCATATCCTTTTCAATCTGCTCGGCAATTTGCCGCGCCAATACAACCATTCCGTCATCGTCAACCGTTTCGGGTTTAATCATCACACGAATCTCGCGCCCCGCCTGAATCGCAAACGCTCTTTCAACCCCGTCATAGTTGGCGCAAATTTCCTCAAGCTTTTGCAGGCGTTTGATGTAGTTTTCGTAGCTCTCGCTTCTCGCACCCGGACGCGCCGCACTTATTGCATCTGCCGCTTGAACGATTGCCGCCAACACAGTCCTCGGTTCGACATCGCCGTGATGTGCCTCGACAGCGTGGATTACCTGCGGGTTTTCCTTGTATCGTCTCAGAACATCCATGCCTATGTTGACATGGCTTCCCTCAATTTCATGAGTAAGTGCCTTTCCTATATCGTGGAGAAGGCCCGCCCTTCGCGCCATTGTGGGGTCTATTCCCAGTTCGGAGGCGAGAATTCCCGCTAAATGCGCAACTTCAAGCGAATGCGCGAGTACATTTTGGCTGTAAGAAGTCCTGTAATAAAGCCGCCCGAGAAGCCGCACAATTTCATGGTGCAACCCGTTGACATTTGCATCCATTACAGCGCGTTCGCCCTCTTGCTTGATTTTGACTTCTATGTCACGCCGCGCCTTCTCTACCATTTCCTCAATCCTTGTCGGGTGAATCCGCCCGTCTTGAATCAACCGTTCAAGCGATATACGCGCAATCTCCCTGCGGACTTTGTCGTGGCTTGAAAGCGTAATCGCTTCCGGGGTGTCATCAATAATGAGGTCAACACCGGTCAGTTGTTCGAGGGTTCGGATATTTCGCCCCTCCCTGCCTATAATTCGACCTTTCATCTCGTCATTGGGCAACGGGACAACCGAAACCGTGAGTTCCGACACTGTTTCCGATGCAAGCCTTGAAATTGCGAGCGAGATGTAAGCACGTGCCTTTGCATCGCACTCATCCTTGATTTTCTGCTCATGAGCAGAGATTCTGAGAGCCTTTTCGTGGTCGAGCTTATCATCTAAAAGCTCAAGTATATGAGCTTTTGCCTGCTCATTGGTATAGCCGGATATCCTCTGAAGAATATCAATCTGAGCCTGCTTTTGCTTTTCGGCTTCTTTCAGAGTTTCGTCAGCCCTTTTGTGCTTTTCTAACAGCTTTTCTTCAAGTTTTTCTATTTTGTCATTTTTTTTGTCGATGTTCTCTTCCTTTTGCTGGAGTCTGCGTTCTGACCTTGAAATTTCCGAGCGTCGCTCTTTAAGCTCTCGCTCTGTCTCGTTCTTCAGACGCGAAATGTCTTTTTCCGCACCCCCCCTGAGCTTGAAAATTTCGTCTTTTGCTTCCACTAAAGCGGCTTTTTTCTCCGAGCGCGCTTTCTCTTCTGCTTCGTTAATTATTCTCGTCGCCTCTTTTTCGGCGGATTCGATTTGGGCTTCCGCAACTGCCTTGCGGTGTTTTACACCCATTTTGAACATAGCGAATCCGATAACCCCGGACGCGAGAACAAACGAAACAACGTACAAGATTGGCAGTAATGCCCCCATTGATTCCATTGTTTATCCTCTTTTCTATAATATAAACCGACTGAGCCGGATTAATCAAATAAGCCCGCATATGGTTGTGGTAAAATACATATACAAGCATACTCACATATAATTTTAAATGAAAAATTGTAAAATGTCAAGTAATTTTTTAAAAGATTTTATTTTATCGATATAAGTTGTTGACAATTGGAGTTTAATGGGGTAAAATAATAAGAAAGTATTAGCGAGAGTGTGAGAGTGCGTACATGAAAAAAGAAACGAACCTTTGTATGAGTTGTATGAGCATAAAGCCGGCGGGTGCGATTTTGACGCACGCACCGGGAGAATGCCCCCGATGCGGTTGGATTGACAACGGGGTGTATCTTGCATCATACCTCTATCCCAAGACCTTTTTGGCGGGCAGGTATATAGTCGGCAAGCTGATTTCCTATAATGGGGAGGGGGCACTGTATGCGGGATACGATACGCTTACCGACAACAAAATAACCATTAAAGAGTATATGCCCGATGCATTGTGCAGCCGGGCGCGGGATGTTCTGCCAATTACTGTTAATTCGGGAGAGCTTCCTCTTTATAAGACTTATATGTCGGAGTTTATCGAGCTGAACCGCTCATTGCAGAGTTTCGGCTCTTCATCGGGGATTCAGAAAATCACAGACGTTTTTTCCGAAAACAGCACTGCTTACGCTATTCATGAGGATGTTTCGGGAATAAGCCTGTCTGATTATTTGCGAAATGCGGGCAAAACGCTGACTCCCGAGCAGGTTAAGGAGCTTTTTCCGCCGCTGTTTACTATACTGGCTCGGATAAATACTGCGGGGATAATTCACCGCGGAATTTCCCCTCGGACAATATTTGTCAACCAATTGAGCGGAACTCCGATTGTTTACATGAGCGATTTTGCCATTACTGCTGCGCGGATATACGGCTCTAAAATCAATTCCGAGGTCTTTTCGGGGTATGCCGCACCCGAACAGCATAATTGGGTTGAACGCCATGGGGACTGGACGGATGTGTACGGACTGGCGGCACTTTTGTACAATGCTTTGACCGGGGTTGTCCCGCAGGACGCGCCGTCAAGATTAGTCGAAGACCGACTTGCCGAGCCGATGCTGATTAACGGATTAATCCCCGTGAGTATGTCAAAGGTGATAATGCGGGGTATGGAGTTGAGCTGTGACAGGCGAATCCAAACTGTCGACGAGTTGTCGCATCTTCTTTGGGGTGAAATAAAAGCACCTAAGCCGACTGCTCCCGTTGTGCCTGTTTCGGCGGCCGTAAATGACACTCTTGCGTTTACCTCGACCTCGGCTTTGTCCGGCAACTTGACTCCGCCGCCTGTCGGTCTTAAAAAGTACACTCCCGGCTTTGCGGAGGATGACGACAATATTGGGGAGGCAGATGAGGACAGGTACGAATCTCGGCTTAATGCACGCAGAATGGCGCGGGAAAAAAAGAGAAAGACCGCTATGATATTCGCTTTATCCGCAATTTCATCGGTTGTTGTGATGTTTTTGGTTTTGATTATTCTTGCGGCGGCCGATGTCATCAGCTTCCCGGGTGCTGCTCCCGAGCCGAGTCCAAACGGCGGCGGCGGAAATGAACTCACGAGAGTCGTCATAGTAACGCAAGAACCGGGAGTTTCCGCCGACGGACATAACAATCCCCCCGTTCAAGAGGGTCAGGTAACGAATTTTGTGGGAGAAAGATTTAGGGAAAGTTGGTCAAACGAGGCGCGGTTCAACTTCCTTGAATTTGAGTTTGTTGCGGAGTACAGCGATAATTTCGATGAACCCCCCGGTGTTGTATTTTATCAAAGCATTGAACGCGGCGAAGTAGTTCCGCACGGGACAAAAATAACAATAAAGTACAGCTTGGGACCTGAATTTGCAATAATGCCCGATTTTACGGGGTCCGGCGTAGTTGAGCTCACGAATCGATTAGTCGATTTGGGAGTAAGCCCTGCCAATATAGAGATACGCGATGTGGAGAGTTTGTTCCATTTTCAGGAAAACATGGTTGACCACGCGAATATACAGCCGGGCGAACGCATTAGAATTACAAGCTATCCGGGCGATAATGAGCGTCAAGCTGACTCTGTAATAATTTTCCGAGCCATTCCTATAGCTCAGCCAACGCAACCGGGCGGCTTTAACAATCCGGGGCGGGGCAATGACGCTCCAAAACCTCCGCGATAATAGTTTTGGGGTTGTGCGGAAAACGAAATGTTCAACAGCGCG
>Ga0099364_10003425_pt1 | contig 24623 bp, 19 predicted proteins | sample TergutTh196P3_FD_73070 | JGI IMG/M metagenome (GOLD analysis project Ga0099364, IMG submission 73070) | Microcerotermes parvus P3 segment gut microbial communities from Pointe-Noire, Republic of the Congo - Th196 P3 | ecosystem: Host-associated > Arthropoda: Insects > Digestive system > Gut ...
TAACTTTTTTGGTTTGGGGGCGCCCTTTTCGGGTTTGGGTTTTGGTTGGCGGCGCCGTTGGGGGAATCGTTTTTTTTCCCAAAGGAAAAAAAACCGGACCCCGAAACGGACGCACCAACGATAACGCATAACCGGATAGGGCGCCACCAATCCAAAATAGTTAGTATTTGCGTCGCCTCAGACTTGTCCCCATGGCTTGCCGGAACCACTCCGGGAGATATATTCATTATGCCAATGTCAAGCGGCTCGGGCAGATTTGTTTGTTCGGAAAAACTTTTAGACGAACTGTTTTCCAACGGTCAAATAGCATCACAATACGTGGATTATTATGGAGAGCCGTCAATGTCCCCCGATGCAAATCCGGCTGAGTCATACATGGCAGTTGAAGGGATCACTTCCCCCGACGGCAGAGTATTTGGCAAAATGGGGCATAACGAGCGTACAAGCGGGAATTTGCGCACAAATGTTAATGACATGAAGCTGTTCGAATCCGCAGTTAAGTATTTTAGAGGGTGAGTCATGCTTATCAGAGCCTTTATAGCCGTCGCGCCAAGTATCGAAACTCTAAACGCAATGGAAAAATATTTGTCCCAATTGCGCCCTTTAGCGGATCATAAATGGGTAAACAGGTCTCAACTACATGTAACTTTGCGTTTTCTTGGCGAGATTTTTCCAAAAGTGTTTGACGAAATAAAGATGAAATTAGAGGATGTAAAAATCGCTCCGTTTCGGATATCTCTGGATCATAGCGGCGCGTTTCCGAGCGTCTCGCGCGCAAAAGTATTATGGATATCCGGCGAAACCGGTTCGAAAGAGCTTAAACAACTGGCGGCGCAAACTGAGCAAATTGCAGTCTCATGCGGGCTTGAGCCTGAGCGGAGAAGTTTTTCGCCTCACCTTACGATAGCGCGTACAAGAGTGGAGGGCAATATGCCGGAAGCATTAATTAAAGCCATGAAAGATACTCCAGTCTTCTCATGGCAATGCAAAGACTTTGTGCTGATGCAAAGCCAGCTTACGCCGCGCGGACCGATTTATACCGAAGCTAAAAGATATCAACTGATGGAGGAATAGTTTTTTTGTCATATGGAATACTGGAAAAATATCTTGTACGATTCTTCATGTCTTATGCTTAAATACAGCATCCACATAGCCAATATCAAGCAAAAGATTTGAATTGTCCCGAGTACTTGCCTTTTTTCCAGTTCTGTCAATTCTTTGCCCGGAATAGAGTATTCCCATAATCCATATAGAGCTGCCGCAAGGCATCCATATGCTGAAAGGGCGCGCATGGTCGCTATGTAAACAAAGCTAACAAAAATATGCTGGAAAACAGCGATCAAAACGACCAATGACAACGCAATATATACATAAACGTTATGTGTTTTAAAGCTGACGAGTTTATCTTCAATCGAAAGAAAACAAAACAATAAAATCAATATAGACACGATCAAGTATGCAATTAAAACAATTTCCACATTAGCTACGCCAATATCGCGCGCATATACTCTATTTCTCATTAATAATCCGAAAGCCAAAGACATCATGAAAATGCAATAACATTCTAAAAGGAAAACAGTTTTGGCTGATTCTGACATTCTAAAAATAAAGCTAAAAAAGACGCTTGAATAAAGTACCAAAACAATAGGATGCAGTAAAATATATAAAAGGATTTCTATTTCCATACACTATTCCTTTCAAGGATTTAAGGAATTATATCAAACTAAAAGCGCATTATGAAATCTCCTGCCTGACGTCTTGCGCCATTCTCACTATAGCACGCGCGAGTATCGCGGGCAATATGCTAAAAAAATATATAAGTATTTAATTCAGATTATTTGACGCGCTTTTCCCATTTTTCCGCTTGATTCTTTAAATTGGTCATCCTGCGTTCCGTGGGAGGGTGAGAGTTAAATCCGCTTGGAGGCGTCACAATGCCTCCTTTTGCCATGCGTTCAATGGCATTATAAAGCCCCCATGGGTTAAATCCGGCTTTGGCGGAATATTCCACGCCATAATCATCAGCTTCAACTTCGTTCTCCCTGCTATACCCTTGCACGGCAAGGTTGGCGCCCAGACCTATCGCCAAATCCCCGATAACGCCTCCTTTTAGAATGGAACTCAGTAAGTTGGCGCCCAACATAACCCCTGCAGCGTTGCCTTGTCTTTTATCGCCGTGTCTTTTTACTCCATGTCCAATTTCATGGGCTAGTACGCCTGCAACTTCATTTTCAGTTTTCAAAATCTTCAATAGCCCCAATTGGATAACCACTAAAAAGCTGTCTTTATCGGCGCGCGTTATATACGCGTTAATCTCTTCGCTAGGGTCATACATGATAAACGCGTCAAACCTGGACGCGCGCGAAAGCCTGTCCCATATTCCCTGTATCGCTTTGATCGACAAAGAATCCGATGGAGGCAATTTTACCCCTTGTTTATAGAAAACCTTATTGATAGTCAGTTTTTCTCCACTTTTTAGAACCAATTCACGCTTATCGGCTGCATGAGAATTTGGAGCGAAAATCATAGAAAACAGTAACATCAGTACAACAAGCTTGAATAATCTCAATTTATACACCTCCTAATACTCAGTCCTATTATATAATCGTACGTTTTTAATTATTGTACACCCATGCATAATTTCAAGTTATAATATAAAAGAATGGAGATGAAATGAAGAATGATTATTGACGGACATGGGATTGCGTTTCGCGCTTTTCACGCGGTGCCGATGCTAAACTCGCGCGACGGAACTCCGACAAATGTGATAATGGGATTTATGAATATGCTTGAAAGGCTGGAACGCGAACATAAACAAACTACCGAACGACAAGAGCGTCCAGCGCTGAGTTCAAGCGAGGCAAACGCGCTCCCTCCATCTCAATTAAGCCGCGCAAGTGACGCGTTTATCGGCCACAGGACGCTTGGCGCATCTGCAAACGCAGCAGAAACAATTATAAAAGGCTCTCGCAAAGCGGAAAAAGGCAGCAGGAAAAAAGCAAATAGCCACCAATTGTCATTATTTGACGAAGAGCCAAATACTGAAAAAACTGTTTGTGAAACACCTCAGCGCGAAATAAGCGACGTAATAATAGTACTCGACGCGCCGGGGAAAACCTTCAGGCACGAAATATACCCCGAATATAAACAAACGCGTAGACCCACTCCTCCGGAGTTTATCCCTCAAATTCCTTTGCTGATAAAACTTTTACAATATTTAGGGTATCCGGTAGTAATGATAGAGGGAGTTGAAGCCGACGACACGATAGCGTCCGCAAGCCGTATTTTTGACAGCTTAGTGGTTTCCTCAGACAAGGATTTGCTGCAAATCCTGCGCCCGGGGGTGGAAATTCTGCGTCCGATAAAAGGCGTTAGCGCTTTTAGTCATTACGATGTCGCCGCTTTCACCGAAGAGTTCGGATTTCCTCCCGAATCGATGCCGGACTATCTGGCACTGCTGGGCGATACGGTCGATAACCTGCCCGGAGTTCCCGGAATAGGCGAAAAAACAGCTTCGCAGCTCATCCGCGAATACAAAACCATCGAAGTCCTTCTTGAGAATATCGAAAACTTAAAGCCGTCGCATAAAAAAAATCTGAATGAAAACAGAGAACAAGTTTATGCCAGCAGAGAACTTAATCGTTTAAAATTTGACGTAAAGCTTGACCTGAGTTTGTTTAAGCCAATTGAACCGGATTATGCCGCAGCAATATCACTATGTGAAAAACTTGATCTGAAACAAATATATAATAAAATTACAATAATGCTACAGAAAAATAATTAAATTACGAATTTTAAACTGTGTAAAGGGGATGTTTATCATTAAAGAGGCTAATTTGATATGCGTAAATTGCGGCAAAAATTTCGAGGGAACAAAAGTTTTTCGATGCCCTGACTGCGACTCGCCCCTTGATTTATTATTCGACCGGCACGGGATTGAAAGCAAAAAGACATGTTCAGCGGAACGTTATCATAAGTTCTTTCCGTTTGAACCACACGAAATAATATCCATGGGCGAGGGTAATACGCCTCTGGTTTTCGTTCCGCGCATTGCGGAAAAAATTGGAGTGAAACTGCTCGGAATAAAAAACGAGAGCATGAACCCAACGTGGTCATTTAAAGACAGAGGAACTTCGTGTTGCGCAACGCACGCGAAAGCCCTTGGATTTGACCATATAGGCACAGTTTCTTCCGGAAACATGGCTGCTTCCGTTGCGGCATATGGCTCATACGCCGGAATGAAAACGACCATTCTCGTAAAAGAAAATTTAGCCGACGAGAAACTGTCGCCCGTCGCCATATACGGATCAAAATTGTTCAGGGTTAAAGGAAACTACGATGATGTGTACTACAAAAGCTTTGAAATTGGAAGAGAAAGAAGTATTTACTTTATGAATTCGGACGCGCCTTTTCGCGTAGCGGGTTCAAGAGCGATATCATTTGAAATAGCGGAAAGCTTTGACTTTGATGTCCCTGAATGGATTATCGTTCCGACAAGCGCGGGAGGAAACATACGAGGGATCATTTCCGGGTTTGTAACCCTTAAAAGATTTGGCTATACCAGCAAGATACCGCGTTTTATATGCGCGCAGGCGGCAGGATGCTCTCCGATAGTTACGGCTTTTGAAAAAGGCGAAATGAAAGTCGTTAGATTTCCAAATCCGGACACAATAGCCCACGCAATAGACAACGCATTTCCACCAAGCGGCAACGCAACTCTTGCATTGCTTAAAAAGTATGATGGATTTGCGATAGGAGTATCCGAAGAAGCCATAATTTCAGCGCAAGCCGAGCAGGCAGCTAATGGTCTTTTTGGACAACCTGCCGCTGCTGTGCCCCTTGGAGCAGCCTACGAAGCGAGAGCGCGCGGAATAATCAGCGGGAATGACAGGGTCGTCACTATCTTCACAGGGTCAGGACTCAAGTATACAGCAGCATTCGCGCATCACAAGCTATCGTGGCATGAGTGCCAATTAAATGAATTAGAGAGGTTAATTTGACACTGATTAAGAAATGAATTCCCTGCTCTATGTTTGGATGGTGATAAGCTTGAAAAATGTTAGAATATATGGAAGCATTGTGAAAAGCAAGATATTTCAAGAGTTTACATCACAAAGAGGCCACACTCTTTTTAATCATTCTTCAAACAGTAATTTCATTGAAGATTTTATCGCTGCAGCATACGTTTTGTGTCCGGATATTATTGATGTAGAAGGGCATGTATTTATTGCCGACTTCTTTAATTCTATAGGTAATCAGAACGATAATCCCCAAGAGAAATTAGAACTATTGAAAATGCAACATGGCAATGACAAGAAAAAAGTAGAGCAATGGGTGAACGCATGTAGTTTTGGTGATTTCTTCATTGGTAAATACTGTGAATCTATGGAGAATGAGAAATTACTGATTCAATTTGGAGATATTTTGGTGTATTTTTGGTCAAAGCGACTAAATGAGTTGTTCCCCGAGAGGAGCTTTGTTGTAGATTATGGCGAAGGGCTTGCGGGTGAAGAAGGTTTTGCCATTACCTTTTACGAGTCATGACATATTACGCATTATTGACATTGTTGCGATGAATATAGAATAAAATGCTTGGGTTTGATTTTTTAGAAGTCAAGGTGGTCGGTTAGTTCCGTCAGTATGCATAGCAACTTCAAAAGGAGAATTGTTAAATGGTATACAATGCATTAGTGAAAGAGCTAAACCTGCATGTTGAAGAAGAAGTAACAGTGGTTATTGAAGGCGTTGTTCTTGTATGTTTCGTTAGGGAATGGCTAAACAACGTAGAGGTTGGAAAGTCCTACAGCGTTACGATTGAGGGTCGTATTCTAAATGATATATACATGGTAGAAAACGAAGATGCCAGTATTGGTTTTAAACAAATTGGGAATTCATTTTCATATATCATATCCTGGAGGTTTGATCTCGCTACCCGCTCTATAGACGCGGGCATAACTATATGTTTTGACGAAGATGAAGTTGATTTTCATGACTATGCTTATTTAGACGGCAAAAATGTATCCGTAAAAGTAGATAGACTAGAAATATCATTTATGGCGCCGGTTGGATGAGCGGGGCGAGAAAGGAATTATAATGTCGCCATCTTTTTCAATGGCTGATAACGAAAAAAAAAGAGATAATATGCTTGATAATTATTAAAAGGTGTTATCAAGCCCTTTGTGTAAACCCCTAAATGAATAAAACAAGCACGCAAACAAAATGACGCTATTACAAGACAAAAAATATCAATTTATTCTCGTGACAAATTGCATTATTATTCAATCCTCATTCTAAAAGTTGAAAGGGAAATTTTCATCTCCAATATTAAGTTTTGGAAAACTTCAATCATATTCCGCCAATTTTAAATGTCGCAAATTGAATTTTACTGCACACCTCGTCGTTGTGCAATCATTTGGGTTCGAATAGGAGGCTAATCATCCTCAACTTGAAATGGCAGTTGGAGCAATGCTGTCAATTGCGTAATAAGGTAGCTATAGTTGTTCATCCTGTCTCTTGTTATTATAAAATCAATGAGATTAGCCTCTGTCGAGTGATAATTGTTGCTATTCCAGCTATCAAAATCCTCGACTTTCATAATCTGCACCTGAAAATCGCGCTCATGTGAAGAAAATGCGCCATTCCCTTTGGTTATGATACCGTTTTGCTGCGTTAAAAAATCCTCAACGAGCTTGGTTGAAAAGACTTTAGATATTGATGAAGTCTTAATGTGCGCATAGGTGTAAAACGATGAATACATTAATACATAATCTCTCCTGTATGTTATGTAGATTTACATATGATTATATCTATTTAACAACCCAATAACCGCCTTTTGCTGCGCCTACGCGCTCGACAAATCCCATTGCTTTAAGGGTTTGTATGTGGACTTGTACCCCACGCTGTGCGATTCCTATTTCTTTTGCGAGTGTTTTTGCCGTTATCTTGGGGTTAACGCGTATAAGCTCCAAAATTTTTGTTTGCGCCACAGTTTGATTTCCGTTTTCTACGATGTTTTCTACGATGTTTTCTACGATGCTAACATCGGTATTAAAACCAATCATAACCTCATTCGGGCGTATCCGATAAAACGGTTCGGGTTTGCCGCCAGAAGTATTGGCAAACGCGCAGATCGTTCGCATATATTCGTCACGCCATATCTCTTTCCATTCGGTTGTTTGATTTTCCATAATTATTCCTCCTGCGCCGTCATGTGCTTTTGACATAACAGTTTACAAAAAAGTAGATACGTTTTTAGGTTTCCCCTAGATCACTTTGACGAAAAACTTTCGCGTTCTCGGACCATCGAATTCACAGAAGTAAATACCCTGCCATGTCCCCAGAAGAAGCTCCAACGGGACGATGTGGGCATCGTCCCCTACAGCCTTTATCCATCGCTATCGCTACAAAGAACCGTGGAGCGGCATCCCCCAGGGGACTCTCTCTTCCGGCTTCGCCGGAATTCACCTTGTTTATACCGCACGATGGTAACCGGAACAGTTACATTAGAGGATTCTAATACGCTTTGGCGAAGATTAGCTTTCGACCTTCCTTACCTGTCATAATACATTTACCGCGCGTTTCATCACTGAGCGGCATACATCTTGCCGACGCGCCGGTTTCTTCTTTGACTAGGCGCTCGTTGTCGCGCGTACCGGCAAAATAAACCTCTACAAAGCCGCCTTTTTCATTGATTATACTCTTAAGCTCCTCATAGCTTTCAGCGCTCCTCGTGTTTGATTTTCTGAAAGCCAACGCCTTTTTATACATTGATTCTTGAATATCTTCAAGGATTTGCTCAACTTTGGTTTCAAATCCTTCCAACGCAAGTTCAATTCTCTCGCCCGTATCGCGCCTTACGGCGCATACGACGCTTTTTTCAAATTCCTTTTCGCCAAGCTCAAGGCGTAACGGAACCCCTTTCTGAAGGTGGTAGAAGAACCTGTCTCCGGGTCTAAGATGGAATTGCTTGTCAAGACATGTGTAAAGACCTCCGAAAGACTTGTTCAAACGTTCTGATATGGTGTTTGCCAGAGGCAAAATCTTATCGTTCAGCATTTCTTCGTCATTCGATATAGGGATAACAACCGCTCTTGTAGGCGCCACGCGCGGAGGAATAATAAGACCATCGTCATCGGAATGCGTCATTATAATCGCGCCTATCAAACGCGTTGAAGCGCCCCAACTGGTTGTCCACGCATGGTCAAGCTCCCCTTCTCTGTTTTGGAATTTAATGTCGAACGCATGCGCGAAATTCTGACCAAGGAAGTGGCTGGTGCCAGCCTGAAGAGCTCTTGTATCGCTCATCATCGTTTCGCATGTATAAGTATTAACGGCGCCGGGGAAACGCTCGCCTTCCGTTTTTTCACCGGGGATAACGGGTAGCGCAAGGAATTTTTCCATTACCTCTCTATAAACTTCCAGCATCAGAAGAGTCTCCTCACGAGCCTCTTTTTCAGTTTCGTGCGCCGTATGCCCTTCCTGCCACAGAAACTCGGTCGTCCTCAAAAAAAGTCGCGGGCGTTTTTCCCATCGCATCACATTTGCCCACTGATTAATAAGTATGGGCAAATCTCTCCATGATTGCACCCACTTGCTGTACATGTGACCTATGACAGTTTCGGATGTTGGACGAACGGCATAAGGCTCTTCAAGCTGCTCGCCGCCCGCATACGTTACCATCGCGCATTCCGGCGCAAATCCCTCCACATGTTCAGCTTCTTTCTCAAGAAAAGAATTGGGAATCAAAAGCGGAAAATAAGCGTTAACGTGCCCTGTTCGCTTAAAAGCATCGTCAAAATGGCGCTGCACCATTTCCCAGATAGCGTAGCCGGTAGGCCGAATCACCATACAACCGCGAACCGGTGCATAATCGGCTAGTTCCGCCACTTTAATAATATCTAAATACCACTGTGAATAATCCTTGCTTCGAGGCGTTATGTTACGTGCCATAAAAAATAAACCCTCCTAATTTTAAATTGTAAATTGTACATTGCCTTTACGGTATCGGATAATGATCCCAAATTGGGGTTCCAATAAAGAATCCGAAACGCATTTCTCTTTCACTTGTATAAAACGCAGCAAATTTTGTATCTATAACGTTGTTAGGAACTGTAATTGACACTCCAAACTCCCATGGAAGATCAATTCTATTATTGTCTTTATCCAAAGCGTAACCAACGCCGGCAAAAACCTCTCCTGTTATTGAGCCAAAAATTCCCCTGCTGATGACTCTCCTAAACGCTAAATTAGCCCAAGCCATACGCTCCGCTTCGATAGGTCTGCCCGCAACTGAATATAACTCTTCTGCGGCGCCAAGATATACGGCGTGACCCAATCGATCAATGTTTCCTTCCGCGTATCCCAATCTAAGATAAGACCTCCATAGGTTTGAAATCTTCAGCGGTTGGAAATAATCAACCCGAAGCAACACTTCATCAAAATCATCCCACCATGCGGATAACGTAAAAGCGCTGCCGCGCGTTGGATCGGAAGGGACGTCAAGAGTGTTCAAAGAAGCGTAAAATACCGGACCGGAAGAATGATTGCTTCCTCCGGTTCCATCAATATACTCAAAAGCATATCCAAGCCCTATTTCAAAACCGCCAAACTTAAGCGAACGGGAAAATCCAAGTCCATGTCGTCTCCAACTTCGATAGTAACTGTTAATAGGTTCAAGATTCCAATGTTGAAGAGAATATCTGAATTCCCAAAAGCTCAAAGGATCAGGGGCAGTACTATACTTTAAATCAAAGCCCCACTCTTCTCCAATTGTAAACAATCCATAAAAAGTATCTCTTTCTGAAAATAAGTCTCTAACTATGCCTCTTACGTAAAGCCCGCGATATGGGTCAATATTCGTGGTATATCCTGATACTCCCCAGTCGATATCCGGGTATGAGACAACATCAAGGAAAACTATTAAGCCATCATTTTCTTCAATACGATAATCAGCAGTAAGAATATCTCCTCTTGCTGCAATTTCCCTGCTTGCAGCTATGATAGTTCTTGTGTCCACTGGTTTACCAATCCAATGTAAATAATTTCTACGTATTAAAGCCGAGGATTTAGGCGGAAGACCTGTTACAATAACGTCTACAACCAGCATATCTTCGACGCTTTTTTTCTCGATAGGGTTTACTTCCGGCATATTTTTAATAAGCAATTTGATTTCATTGACCTTTTCGAGCGCGGCTTTGACTCCCGCATCGTAAATCCTGCTTATTTTTGTATCGTCAAACATGCCAAAATCATGCACGTCAGGATTTATTAAAACATCGGCGAGCTTTTTCTCTTCAAGAACATTCTGATGTGTGAGAATCGTAAGCGACCTATCCAAAACGTCAATTATTGTTCTGACGCTGCCATTTCTACCGGGGATATCGGTAACGTCCACCGCCACTACCGGATACCCGCTGAATAGTTCTTTGGCAGTCAACACAGGTAAATTTGACACAAGCCCGCCATCCACAAGCAGTCTATCTCCAATCCTCCAAGGCTCAAAAAGACCGGGAATCGCCATTGAAGCGCGCATAGCCGAAGCTAAACTCCCGCTTCTTATGACAACTTTTTCTCCAGTTTCAATGTCCGTAGCCACCGTTGCATATGGGATTGGAAGCTGCATAAAATCAACAACCTCAACCCTTGAAGCAAGGTCAGTGAATCTATCAAATAATTTTGTAGCCGAAAAAAAACCAAGAGGACCATCCTGGTCTCCTGTCTTCGTTTTTCGAAGCCAATATCCTGACTGAATACTAGAATCGTAACGAGATCCAGTTTGAACGAAAATCTGACCGCTATGTTCTGACAAATCAGTAACAAGATCAATCTCAGTAACTATTTCATAAATCTGATCCGGGGAATATCCTATCGCTGCAAGTCCGCCCATCAAAGCCCCCATGCTTGTTCCAACTATACCAACAACTGGAATATTATTATCCGCAAGCACTTTCATTACGCCAATATGAGCAACGCCTCTCAAACCTCCTCCTGACAAAGCAAGCACTATGCCGGAGGAAGCCGAAGAATCTGAACATAAAACTGAAAGTAGACTTATTATCAATAATAGAATCATTACAGGCTTTCTAATATATTTCATAGGGCGCCTCCTCGAAACAGATCCAAATAAAATTACGCTTGTGTTTTATCTTGCAATTCCTTTATTTTACGAGTGTGGTACATAGAATGGAAGGTCTTAAGCATGACTTCCTTAATTTTAGCCAAATCGCGAAAAGTGAAGTTGACATCATCTAACTGCCCTTCAGAAAGTTTCATCTCAAAAACGCGATTAATTACTTTCTCTATGTCAGTAACTGAAGAAATATTCTGCCCCGAAGAACGTAATCCGGCTTCCATTGAATCCAGAAGCATAAGCAATGCTGTCTCGCGTGATTGCGGCTTTGGTCCCGGATAGCAAAACTGTTCTTGCGAAACATTCAATCCTTCAGCCAGCGCTTTTTTATAAAAATAACTCATAAATGTAGTCCCGTGATGCTCGGCGATAAAGTCGCGGATAGCGTGCGGGAGCCTATATTCCGCAGCAAGTTCAAGCCCTTCTTTTACGTGAGCTATTATCGTTACAGCAGAAAGAGGCGGTGAAAGAGAATCCTGTATATTCCCTACATTAAGTTGATTTTCCACATAATAATGCGGGCGTCTCAGTTTGCCTATATCATGATAATAAGCGCCTGCTTTCATAAGATTGGCGTCTAAAGACAAATCGTCCGCCACCGCTTCGGCCAAAGAACCAAGAGTAAGGGCATGTTGATAGGTTCCGGGGATCTCTATCTGCAACTTCTTTAACAGAGGCACGGAAGGATGACAAATTTCACGAAGCCGCATTGGAGTTACGATTCCCATCATTCCTTCAATAAATGGCAGCGACAATAAGAAAATAAAGTTTAAAACAACACCCGAAGCAATTAATTTAACGCTTGTCAGCCAGACGTAAGGTAAATTTATAACCCACCTTAGAATAATGTCAAACACAATAAAAACCAACCCTAAAAGGACTACCTGATGCATTATTTTCCTTCGCGAAACGAGGTCTTTCATAATGTAACATCCTGATATAGCACACATAATACCCAAAAACAAAAGCAGCCCCATACTTCCATAAGAATACCCTATCATAAGAAACGAGGCAATGAAATTTCCCGCAAAGGAAATACTAAAAGAGACATTAGATGATAAAACTACATTTGAAGATACTATCAGAAACAAGCTTCCAAGTCCAACAACATTGAGATATTGACCCAAAATCTCCACAAACCAGCTAGCGCCTATTATCAACGAAATGAAAAAATAAGGTAAGCGGCGTCTTCGGGGTAATTCTTTTTTAATAAAAATATTAAGCCAGAAAGGCAATAACAGTAATAGAACGTTACAGAATATTAACGGGCGCAAAGGAAATACCTGTCCAATGTATCCTTGAGAACGAAGAATTGCCGCAATTTGACGGGTTATTTCCTGTCCTCTTTCAACTATTGTTTCGCCAGTTTCAATTCTTCTTTCAATAATAGGAATATTATCTCCTTGAAGACTTTTAAACTCTTGTGTAAGCTGTTCGTCGATCTTAACGTTATTCCCTACAAGGCTATTCAGGATTTGGTAGGCAATATTAGCTACATTAGGCGATAAACCCAATTTATCAACTTCAAGCCATATGCGTTCGCTATATGACATAAAATCGGCGTCGTCGCTCTCATGAGCTGATAAGACCCTTTCGATCGCCTCAACATGCGATAGTATTACATTCCGTTCAGGTTCGCGAATACTCTTTATCGCTTCAAAAAGCTCCTGTGGAAAATCATTTATTGGAATTTCCTCAGCATCGCTTGTCATGTTACGAAGCATCTGCAACGCAACCCTAAATTCCTGTTTCTTTTCTCCATCCTTGACCACAACCGCAACTATACGTTGTTCAGCCAATTCGCGCAAACGTTCCATGGCTACTCTATCTGTGAACTGTAATTCGTTTCGGGCTATATAGTTCTGTGGAGACGGCAGCCCCACGATATAGTTTTGCCCCAACATCCATTGCAAAAATATGGCGCTGCATGCAAAAATACAAAGCATTGGCAACAGTACATTTGTCTCGCTGTAAATGTTCAATATACTTTCAGCTATAGATATAATTTTATTTTTTATTCTGGTTCTGCTCTTCGAATCTCTCATAGGCTTGCACAACCTTTTGTACAATTTCATGTCTCACAACGTCGGCAGAAGTAAGTTTAAAGAACGATATCCCATCAATTCCTTCCAAAATTTTTCCAACTTGACACAAGCCCGACTGTTTTCCAAAAGGGAGATCAATTTGAGTAATATCTCCTGTAACCACAGCCTTAGAACCAAAGCCAAGCCTGGTTAAAAACATTTTCATCTGTTCCGGTGTAGTATTCTGAGCCTCGTCCAAAATTATAAAGCTGTCATTTAACGTTCGCCCTCGCATATAAGCAAGCGGCGCTATCTCTATAACATTCTTTTCGACATGTCTTAAGAAACGTTCAGCTGATAGTAATTCATAAAACGCATCATATAGAGGTTTTACATATGGTTCAACTTTTTCTTGAACATCTCCCGGCAGATAACCTAATCTTTCGCCAGCCTCAACAACTGGCCTGACAAGAACTATGCGGTTTACTCTCTGCGACTTCAACATAGATACGGCTTCACAAACCGCAAGGTAAGTTTTACCCGTTCCTGCAGGCCCAATACCAAACAAAATATAATTCTCTCGTATTGCCTTTATATATTCCATCTGCCCCACAGTTTTAGCTCTGATCGGCTTTCCCTTCGCATTGGAGCATATTATCTCTGAACACAAAGCTTCGATATGAGGATCCTTTCCTTCCGCAACAGCGTCCATGGCATATCTTATATCGTCAGCGCTTATTCTATACCCTCTATTAGCGACAGAAGCAAGTCGCTTAATCAATTTCGAAACTATTCGTACTGGTTCCTCGTCAACTCCTCGTATTTGAACTGAAAGCCCGCGTAAAATGAGATTGACGGGGAAGCGTTCATGAAATATGTCAACATTCGCATCTTCAACTCCCCAAAGACGCGTCATAGCGTCTTCCGAGGAGAATTCTACAGACTCGGTGTAAGAACTCAAATCGGATATGCGACTCCATCAACAAGATCATTTAATCCCACGTCGCGTAAATTTTCCCTGGCAAATTTTCTGGGCAAAAAGTCTTTTGCGACCTGAGGGAACATTATCCACGTAAGAGCGTCCTCTTCCTGAGTAGCCCAAATGGAAGCATTTTTACGCGCCTCTTCCATTTCGAGCGGTATTTTATCTCCCGGACGGCAGCCTATCGGCTCATCATTACCTATTGCCAGCTTTCTTACTTCCGTGTCAACTTCCGCCGGAGGACGACCATAATACCCAAGGAAATACTGTCGAACTTCTTTTGAAAAATTCTTCCAGCGTCCCGTCATAACATTTGTTACCGCCTGAATCCCAACTATCTGGCTTGTGGGAGTGACAAGCGGAGGATAACCCATAGCCTCTCGCACCACGGGAATCTCGGCAAGCACTAAAGGAAGTTTGTCGAGCGCGTTATTCTCCTTAAGCTGGGAAATAAGGTTTGAATACATCCCTCCTGGTATCTGATAAAGCAAAACATTCACGTCCACCCCAACGTCAACAATAATCTTTTTATACTTTTCACGAATATCCTTGAAGTAAAACGCAATTGGCGCCAATTTTTCAAGAGATATTCCCGTATCGTACGGCGTGCCATAAAGCGCCGCGACAAGCGACTCCGTTGGCGGCTGGCTTGTTCCCATTGAAAATGGTGATATAGCGCAGTCCACGATATCCGCTCCCGCTTCTATAGCGGAAAAATATGTCATTGAAGCCATGCCGCTCGTATAGTGCGAATGTATATCTATAAGTATTCCATCGGCTTTTTCTTTGATTGTTTTAACAAGATATACAACGTCAACAGGATTAAGAAGCCCTGCCATATCTTTTATAGCTATTGAGTCGGCGCCCATTTTTTTCATTTCCACCGCCATATTTACAAACGAGTCAAGCGTATGAACCGGTGAAAGAGTGTAAGATATGCACATCTGAAGGTGACCTTTTTCCTTTTTCACCTGATCGGCTGCTATTTCCATATTTCTAAGATCGTTAAGCGCGTCAAAAACGCGTATTATATCCAGACCGTTTCCAATTGCGCGCTTTACAAACTCCCGAACCGTATCGTCCGCATAATGGCGATATCCTACAAGGTTTTGCCCTCGCAGCAGCATTTGCAGCTTTGTGTTTTTCACGTGTTTGCGGATAATACGCAGCCTTTCCCATGGGTCGTCGTCAAGAAATCTCATTGCGCTATCAAAAGTTGCTCCGCCCCACATTTCAAATGCGTAATAACCGATATCGTCCATCTTTTCGAGGATAGGTATCATATCGGAAGTTTTCATGCGAGTAGCCATCAGAGATTGATGAGCGTCTCTAAGTACAGTTTCCATTATCAATGCTTTTTTCTTTTCTTTTGTCACAAAAATAACCTCCCTATACATCAATAATTTTATTCGATTATCATATAAACTCTATATTATTCAATTAGTCCCTTATCAGCGCTTTCAAATTTTTTTGGTAAAAAGTCCTTTGCAACCTGAGGGAACATTATCCACGAAAGAGCGTCCTCTTCTTGAGTAGCCCAAGCGGAAGCTTCTTTGCGCGCCCCTTCCATTTCCGCCGGCAGTATTTCCCCCGGACGGCAGCTTATCGGCGTCTCATCCCCTATTGCCAGCTTTCTTACTTCCGGGTCAACTTCCGCCGGAGGGCGACCATAATACCCAAGGAAATATTGACGAACTTCCTTTGAAAAATTCTTCCAGCGTCCCGTCATGACATTTGTAACCGCCTGAATTCCAACAATCTGACTTGTTGGCGTAACAAGCGGAGGATATCCCATAGCCTCTCGCACCACGGGGATCTCGGCAAGCACTAAAGGAAGCTTATCAAGAGCTTTATTCTCCTTAAGTTGGGTGATAAGGTTTGAATACATACCTCCGGGTATCTGATAAAGCAAAACATTCACATCCACTCCAATATCCACGAAAAGATTTCCATACTTGTCCCGGATGTCCTTGAAGTAAAACGCGATTGGGGCTAATTTTTCAAGAGATATTCCCGTATCGTGCGGCGAGCCATAAAGCGCCGCGACAAGCGACTCTGTTGGCGGTTGGCTGGTTCCCGTAGCAAATGGAGATATAGCGCAGTCCACAATATCCGCTCCCGCTTTTATTGCGGCAAGATACGTCATTGAAGCCATGCCGCTCGTGTAGTGCGAATGTATATCTATAAGCACTCCTTTTACTTTTTCTTTTATTGATTTAACAAGATATATAACATCCGCCGGACTGAGAAGCCCTGCCATATCTTTTATCGCTATTGAGTCGGCGCCCATTTTTTTCATTTCCACCGCCATATTTACAAACGAGTCAAGCGTATGAACCGGTGAAAGGGTGTAAGATATGCACATTTGAAGATGTCCTTTTTCTTTTTTCACCTGATCGGCGGCTATTTCCATATTTCTAAGATCGTTAAGGGCGTCAAAAACTCGTATTATATCTAAGCCGTTCCCAATTGCGCGTTTTACGAACTCCCGAACCGTATCGTCCGCATAATGACGGTATCCCACAAGATTTTGCCCTCGCAGTAGCATTTGCAGCTTAGTATTTTTTACGCGTTTTCGTATAATGCGCAGCCTTTCCCACGGGTCGTCGTCAAGGAACCTCATCGCGGTGTCAAAAGTAGCCCCGCCCCACATTTCAAGCGCGTAATAACCTATGTCGTCCATTTTTTCAAGGATAGGTATCATATCGGAAGTTTTCATACGAGTAGCCATCAAAGATTGATGCCCGTCCCTAAGTACTGTTTCCATAATTAATGCTTTTTTCTTCCCCTTCGTCATTAAAAAATGACCTCCCTTTCTATATCAATTCATCATTCTATGAATTATCCTACTCTCTTTTTAGCTAAATTCCACATATTATCCAAGTCGCCCAAGCTAAATTCCGCCCAATTGCGACCGCTCTCTTTAATCATTTTTTCAATTTCTGAAAACCTTAACATGAACTTTTCGTTCGCGCGCCCCAACGCCACGTCAGGATTGACTCCAAGATGCCGCGCAAGATTAACGCTTGCGAATAGCAAGTCCCCAATTTCTTCTTCAATGCCCACTGAATCTTTTTCTTCAATCGCTTTCTCTACTTCCACCATCTCTTCCTGTATTTTTAGTAATATGGGAGAGATATCTTCTTTTTCCCAATCAAATCCAACATGAGCCGCTTTCTCCTGGATTCTATACGCTTTTAATAAAGCCGGAAGCGTTCTCGGCACGCCTGATAAGATAGAATCACTTTTACTTTCAGACGGATTTGCTTCTTCGACCTTCTTCTCTTCAAGCTTTATACGCTCCCAATTGCGTAAAACTTCATCGCTGTCAGCAACGCTTTCATCTGCAAATACATGCGGATGCCTACGTATAAGTTTACCGCATAAACTATTAATAACATCATTAATGTCAAACTGACATTTTTCTTTAGCTATTGAGGCAATAAAGACTATCTGCAAAAGAAGATCTCCACTCTCCTCTTTAATTTTATCCGGCAAGCCGTTCGTTATCGCTTCAACAAGCTCATAAGCTTCCTCGACAATATACGCGCGCAATGTTTCGTAACTCTGCTTACGATCCCAAGGGCAACCGCCTTCGCCTCTAAGTCTTTCCATTATATCAATTAGTTCTTCAAATTCGCTCAATATGAAAAAATCCCCCTTAAAAGGAAAGCGGAACATATTTTAAAACATAACAATCATAACAAATTTAAACAACAAAACACAAGAAAAAACCTTAAAAATTTAGTTATGTATGGGTTTAAAATTTTCAATCCCTACCTTTCAGTTGTTCCGGATTATCATGGGCGATAATGTCAATTAATAATGGGGCTTATTGGTTGTGGTAGCTGCATTTCCTCCGGCTGACGCCGGAGGTTATCTTTGTTGTGTCCCTTCGGGACTGTAGCAAAAAACTATTGTTGGAATTTCTGACGCAATGCTACCGATCAAACCAGTCGTCTCGCACCTTAATCCATGGTAAAACCCCTCCTTCCCCTGTCATTTTGTCTTCACGGTCATATCCGAGTTCTTTAAGCAGAGCGTCTGTTTTACCATTCACAAAAACACTACGATTCTCGCTGAAAAAATAATCCTCCTCTGTATATGAAATACCTTTGTTGTTAACCAATTTTTCATGCAGGCAAGTCAACGCTTCAAGTTTACTTTCAGAATGGAGGCTTGCGTTCATAAGCACTAACGCGCGTAGGTATATCGTTGACCATTCATACTCCTCTTGTAAATTCATTATTTCTGTGTTATCAACGCCCGCATCTTCCATACTCTTCCTCTCATATTCCCTTCTTTTTAAATACTCCTCCCATGTCCAAGTCATCACTTTTACTCTCTCTCCACGCTCATGAAACAGCTGAAAGCCCATTCTGATATTTATTTCTTCCCTGTCAATCCACGGTAACGTTATGGCGCCTACTGTTTCTTCCGTCGGATGCAATACGCTTGCCTCTTCGTCTATGTCGCGCAAAGCGTTGACTGCCTTTACAAAGCTTTCTCTCGTAATGCCGTCTTTCATTATTTGCGAGTATTCATACTCCAATAATTTCTTGAACGCTTTGAAATCATCGCGCGCGTTTTCTTTAAAAAGCCTTTTAGTCAAATATACGCGCGTCTGTAACTGCCAGTTGACTAATTCTCGATAATGATCGACTTCAGTTGAAAATACTTCGTTTGCAAAATCCGTATAACCAACGCGGCGTAATTCTTTAAACAAAAACATAAACCAGCGATAACGATCTTCGTCTTTATAATAATAATATGGTCTTGACATTTCGAAATTCAGTCTTTCATAGTAGTATCGTCTTAATAGCAGTACAGTCAACTGATTATATGCTTTAAACAAATTTCCTTCATGGATATCCCAGAAAGTATCAACACATTTACGCAATAAATCCCACGATTTTGGAAACGGAAGAAATCTTAATTCTCCTAATTTTGGAGGAACCCTATGGAGCTTGGCTAATATATCTCCACTATGTACGTAAAAATCTATATAATCGTCGACATCAAAACGGTATCCCGCATAATCTGTAGTTTTTAAATCGTTGCTCAACGGCGTTAGGATATTTTGCATGAAAAATGATACTGCATTTGGAGATTCGTCTATCATTGGGGTGTAGGCAAAATAGCAAATCAGGGTAACAGCAGCAAGTAAATCCTCGTATCGTACTGGATTTGAGGAGTCAAGACGCGCTTGAACCAATGAAAGAACTCCATATTTATCAGTCAAAGCTGAAAAAGAAATAAGGTTATGAAATATTTCAATTTTATCCAGAGGGAAATCCTCTGCAAGCAAATATGAAGGCAAAGTTACATCTTTAAGTTTTTCTAAAGAAAATTCGTCAGGCTGAACGGGGATAGACTCAGCTTCTCGTAAAAGAAAATCCATTGGGGACATGCCTTTGTCTGGTTTGTCTTGAGATAAACTATCATCTGACTGACTGGTATAAACTGCATTTGGGAATATAAGACAAATAAAGGCAACAAGAAATATAGTCAACAATAGCCACATTGACTTGCGTCGATAAAATATTTTTATCGAGGCAGTATTATGAAAGAATTGCGCGATCATTTTAGATTCCATTATAATACCTCGCTTTCATCAGGGCATTCAAACCATCCATGCAGAAATCAATACAAGTAATACATGGATAAAGACTCAATTATAATTAATCAAACGCCGTTATAAGTATATTTGCTGCACAACTAAATACTTACAGTAGCTCACCTCCGCTAAAAAGCGCAGATTCGGAATATTGCACGGTATAGGACTATTTATTGAACATGTCATATTATTAATAGAGTTATTTTTATCGAGATATTATACGTTTTTGAATAAGAAAACAATAATAAAAATAGAGATTGTTGGATTTCGTCACCACATTAGCATATGAATCCCGTTAAGTTAAACCAGTCCGCTCAAATAACGCGGTTCATTTTGCGGAATTTGCTCGTACCTTCAATAAATCCTTAGCTTCTCTAATTTTTTAGGTCAATTGTATAATAAAGCGGACACCTCATAAGGTCGTTCCGGCTACCCAAAAAAACGGACGACCAGGGCGGCATTTTCAATTAGTTAAGAAATAACCCACAAAGCGCAGACCATTCTTTTACGGTGATTATTCTTGAGCGGCGAAGCCGCCAGTCCGGATGGTATGCGTCTTTATTTGATATAACCACAGCCACTCAGAATCGTAGGGGTTGGCGTCCACGACAACCCGTTCTGATAACCGATACGATCCTGTATGTAGCGGCATGGTGATATATAAGGCAGAAATATAATTGTCCCGGACGTAATGTCAATAAACCTCCGGCGTCAACCGGAGGTCCATTGTCATATATAGCGTTTAAACCCAAACGGGGCGTTACCATCTATTATTCGGAATATGATGTTACGCACTCCATATATGCTATCGCTCCCTCTGGATTTGTAACGCCCCGTTGGGGCTTTTTAGTTATGGTAGCCGTATTTCCTTTTTCTTTTGATTATTCTCGCGGTGCAAAAAACAACTAGAAAACTCGCTAAAACAACAGTTCCAAAATTACATCCGCTTCCGAAATGATTATTGCCGGGCTGAGCCACGAATAAATTGAAAACGTGGTAGCCATCCTCGACCAAAGTAAGGTCGTCCGGCTCTATTTCCACATATGAACGATGCATCGAATCGTCGAACTTAACGCTTTTACGTTCGTATTTACCACTTTTAACGTTCAAAACATACCAATTCCTGCTCTCTTCATTGGGGAGGTATGCTCTAAGCGTCCTTGCGCCTAAGTTTGAACCATAGATAGTCATGATTTGCCCGAATCCATCCCCTATTTTTGTTGCCTCACGTTCTGCCTTCAAGTCGGGGAGTTTGTAGGGAATCGCGTTGATGAGCATAGCTTGCGTAAAGTCGAGCAGAAAGATTTCAATTTTTTCCGCCGGGCTGATTTTCGAGGTTCTCTCGTATCGATAAAAAGGTACTTCTTTGCCCACAATAACGCTCGTGTTTATTACGTCCTTTCCAATCCAGGAGCGTAGCGACATTGGTTCGAAAAGCAGCGCTATAAAATTTGCCATCTGTTGTTCCATGTAGAACACGTAGCTTCCGGCTGGGAACATTTTCGTTATTGTTTCCTCTGTGACTCCAGTAACCCTGCTTGTAGCGCCGAAACTGGGACTTGGATTTGCGCTCGTCACGGTATAGGCTGTCACCTCAATCTCGACAGGCTCAAGTATGCGTTGAAATTCGATTCCCAAATGGCTCATACGGAAGACTATCTCATCCGCCATTGGATAATTTCCGTCCATAACATAAGCATAGGGACGTTTACGCTCAAATGTTGAAACCGTACCAAACCGCGAGTTTGCCCGTCTTCCTATGATATCTTCGGATGTACCATCATGGTAATAGACTCCCTGAGTGACCACGTTACTGTAATCTTCCGGGGCGAACGCCAGGGCAATGGGCATTGAGTCAATGCTACCGCTCTTGCCTGCGTCAATCACGCCGGACCTTGCCGCGCGTACAGCGCTCGTTATGCTGTCGAGGTCGTCCAGTACCGCTTTGAGATAATAATAGGCGGTCAGGTATTGAGCCAAGACACGACGGGAATACTCCCATCGTCCTCCCGCGCTTCTGCTTTCCACCAAGAAACTTATGCCTGGGATAAGAGCCATACTGTTTCTCGCTATTGACGGGTCAAACCCTCCCTCCACGGAGCGGGCTATAGCAGTCAATTCCGGAACCATTCCGTTGGCGTCGACCCACTTGCTCATTGAATCGCGCTGCGCGCCAGCCGGAATTTCATTAAGTGCAATAAGACCGCCCCTTGCCACGTCGCCGCTTATTGCCAATCCATAACCGCGCGTATCCACATATGTAGCCCAGAAAAACGGTCCGGTGGGATTGGAAGTGTCCTCAAGACCACTCGCAATCTTTTGCTGGATGCTCTCCATGATGTTCCTGAGATTTTGTGGAATGATCAGATGATTCGCCCATTGAGTAGTTATCTGCTCTTTATAATAACAGAGCGTACCGCCCGCGTCTTTCAGTAGCAAATTACCATCCGGGTCCGTCTGATAGATAAAACCGCCTCCCCCCGCAGGAGTCTTGACCGGGACTCCATAGTAAGAGTTACACTCATACTCGTGCGCATCCATGCATATTTCGGGTTTATACTCCGCGAGGATTCTGGCGTTGGCGCGCGATACGGGCGAGCTGAGCCAAAGATTGTCGCGATTCTGGTCAAATCCTCCCATTATTCCTCCTCCATACTCGCTCACTCCGCCTCCAGGTCCTATTGACGCGTGAAAGTCAGGCGCTCCCGTTCCCCAAGTGTCGCCGGAAACGAGGCTTGTGCCCCTTTGGTGAATTTTCGCCCCATCCCCGTTCATTCTGGGCAGAATGATGATTGACATCTTGTCCAAAATGCCGTCCAAGTCAGGATGCTTGCGCGCCAACCTTTGAGCCAGCAAAATGGCGCCGCCGGTAGCGGCTATCTCGTTGCCGTGTACTTGAGCCCTAAGGTAAAAAATCGGCTTGCCAAGGTCTCGCAGATTTTTACCGCTGGGGTCTGAAAGTTTTGGTTTGCTGAACACAAGCAAAGGCGCCCTGATTCCTTCAGGATAGTCCCCTAAGTAGCGAATTGTAAGGTTGTCTTTGGGAAGCGTTTCAAGATAATCGTTCATCTGCGCATTAGACAGAACCTTTATCACTCCGTTCGGATTGTTCTCGTTCTCCCGCATTATTTGCGTAAAATCCGGGTGATCTCCAAAGAGCGAGAGATCAGGGTCGGGGAAACGATCATTCCTAATTATCTGGGAGTATTGCGACAAAGATACCCCACCCCAGTTGGCATCAGCGAACCACGAATTGGATAAATCAGCCATGTCCACTGTCCAGTTCCCTGGAACCTCAGCTTCAATTGATGGTTTTCCGTTGACGTTAGCTGCAGAAGCGGCGGAGATACATGTAAAAAAAGCCACTGTCAGCATCAAGCAAAACTTATAAATGTGTCTGTTTTTCATTGAGTAAGTCGCCTCCAATAGAAAGTTTAAGAAACCCTCGCTGTTTCATCAGCTACAATAACCTTTTTTTTCTATAAATGATAATTAATATCACATCACCGCAACAATCCGGCAAGAGAACGAATTAAACTAATAGCGTTGGTTCCGCTGCTTGCAGTGACTGAACATTTTTCGCGCAACTCGGATGGCAGTATCCATTTTCGGGAATTTACAAGCAAATCTTTAAGCTTGCTCGAATCGCCCTTGATCGTAACCTCGCCCCTTCTCGCTACAACCTCGTCAATACCATATTGAGCGCCTATATTGCGAATTAAAGTTATATCAAATAGATATTTTAGAACTTCTGGAAGCGCTCCAAAACGATCTGCTATTTCATTCCTGAGCTTTTCAATTTCAGAAAATGTTGAAATCCTAAGTAACCTGCGATAAATCGTCACGCGAACGCTTTCCTGAGGGATATAATAAGTTGGTATCAACCCATTAATATCGCTTTCAATAACTACGTCTTTGCGTATTGTCCCACGAAGCTTTTCAATTTCACGCAGAAGCATACTGTAGAAAAAATTAAACCCTCCCCGCTCTCCACGCCCATGTTGGCTTGTGCCAAGTATCTCTCCTCTTCCCCTTATTTCAAGATCCTGTACAGCAAGAGAATAGCCCGATCCTATATCAGTCAGTTTCGTTATAGCGTCAAGGCGTTCGGCAGTTTCTTTTCGCAAAGAAGCGTTTTCCGGATATAAAAAATACGCGTAAGCTGTTTCTTCACGTCTGCCAACCCTGCCCCGAAGCTGATACATTTGAGAAAGTCCAAGCTCCTGCGAGTCGTCGACTATCAAAGTATTTGCCCTTGCAATATCAAGCCCGCTTTCTATTATCGTAGTACACACAAGGATATCGTAGCGCCCTTCATAAAAATCCATCATTATCGACTCCAATTCGGAAGATGGCATTTGTCCATGGGCAGCGGCTATTTTCGCTTCAGGGAAGTAATTACTTATCTGCTTTAACCTTTTTTCTATCCTTGATATCCTGTTAGCGACGAAATATACTTGCCCGCCGCGCAAAAGTTCATTAGCCAACGCTTTTCGGACAAGCGGCCATTGCCATTCGCCGGAAACAGTAACGACAGGAAGACGATTATGAGGCGGGGTCGATATTTGAGATATGTCCTTGAGACCACGCAACGAAATTGAAAGCGTTCTTGGAATTGGCGTAGCGGAAAGGGTAAGAACATCAACATTTTGATATTTCTGTTTTATGTGTTCCTTGTGTAAAACTCCTAAACGATGTTCCTCATCTATTACCAAAAGACCTAAATCTTTGAAATCAATATCTTTTTGTAAAAGCCTGATAGTACCTATCAGAATATCTGTTTCGCCTGTCTTGAGGGATTCAAGAATTTTAACTTGCTTATTTTTTGGAATAAAGCGGGAAATAACCTCTACTTTTACAGGAAATCCAGTC
>Ga0099364_10003426_pt1 | contig 24622 bp, 22 predicted proteins | sample TergutTh196P3_FD_73070 | JGI IMG/M metagenome (GOLD analysis project Ga0099364, IMG submission 73070) | Microcerotermes parvus P3 segment gut microbial communities from Pointe-Noire, Republic of the Congo - Th196 P3 | ecosystem: Host-associated > Arthropoda: Insects > Digestive system > Gut ...
AGCTTATGCAGTATTTCTATGTCCTTTAACATAATAGACAATTCTTCTTCATTATATACAAAGTTTCCGCCGCGGGGGCGTATCATGCTCATCACCCTTATTCTCCCTGCATGGAAGCGTTGTATGGCATTTTCGGCAACTCCGTAGCTTACCGTGGTGCCGCCTACGGCCATATTATCATTGAGCTCTACCCTATCAGCGCTTTTAGCGATTAATTCGTCGATACGGCTGCCATTTTCTATGCAGACTTCCAGGATAATATGTTCTTTCATGTTGTAGTCGTCACTTTACCGCATCAATTATTTCGCGGATTACCCGGTCGGCATCGGTATTTTCTATCTGACAGGTACCTACCTGTACGTGGCCTCCGCCGCCGTATTTTAACAGAAGATTTCCAACATTTACTTTGGCGCTGCGGTTAATTATGCTGTAGCCGACAGTAATGACTACATTTTGCTTGTTTTTTCCATCGACTATCCAAATGGAAATGTTTCGTTCGGGATATAAGGTATAAATCAAAAAACGATTTCCTACATATATGGGGTCTACTCCCCTCATATCGGCTATTATTGCATCACCCTCTGTCTTTGCGTAAGCATCAAGCATTTTTTTGTAAAGTTCGGCCTGTTCAAAGTATACTTCTATCCGTTCCTTTACATCACTCATTTCCAGAATCTCGTCGATGCTTTTTTCTACACAGGCTTTGATCAAGAGTTTCATTAGTTCATAATTACTGATAGTAAATTCGCGGAAACGGCCCAATCCGGTGCGCGGGTCCATAATAAAACCCAGAAGTATCCAGCCTGTGGGATTTAGTATTTCCTCGGTGGTAAGGTTTCCCGAATCTACCCTGTCTACATATTGAAGCATAGTTTTAAACTGCCCCAGCTTTTCTTCTCCGTCATAATATTCAAAAATTACCCTGGCGCAACTGGGAGCTTGCTTTGAATAACCTTCGAATTTTATTAAACTGTCCAGCCGTTCAGATTCGCTGTGGTGATGATCAAACCATAGTTTACAGCCCTCGGCAAAAGGGATATTTGCGAGTATATCACTGGGGCAGATTTCTACTAGTCCGTCCTGAATATCCTTGGGATGAACAAACTTATAGTCATCTATAATCCCCAAGTATTCCAGGAGAGCGCCGCAGGCAAGACCGTCAAAATCTGATCTGGTTAAGAGCCTCATCACTGCCTCCATATACTAATATAACATAAAAATGAATAATAATGTATATTCTATGTATGAATATTGTACGATTTATTAAGCCTGTATTGCTTATTAAGCCAGTGCTGGCTATTTTACCTTTTTTGCTGCTTATTTTTCCGGCTTTTGCCGGCCCGGATCCGCTTTTTGTTCTGCCCCAAAATGCCCTATACGGCGGTCTTGGAGCTCCGGAAGATCCGGTTCCGCTTAAAAGCGGTCTACGTACAGGAGTACTGCCCAATGGTCTGCGTTACTATATTTTAGAGAATTCCCTGCCTCAAGGCCGCTCGTATTTGACTTTGGCTGTTAATGCCGGTTCTCTTTTGGAAGAAGAACATGAACGGGGATTGGCTCATTTTGTTGAACATATGGCCTTTAACGGTACTGAGCGTTTTCCCGGAATGGAACTGGTAAACTATCTGCGTTCGCTTGGTATGCGTTTTGGGCCGGAAATTAATGCCTTTACGGGTTTTGAACAAACGGTGTATGGTATTGAAGCTCCGGTAGAACAGGGATCGGACGGAATAAAGCGCATCCCTGACAGGGCATTGGCCATTATAGACGACTGGACCTGGGCAATTAGCTTTGATCCCGAAGATGTCGACAAGGAACGCCTGGTTATTTTGGAAGAATACCGTACCCGCCTGGGTGCATGGGAACGGGTACGGCAGCAGACCTTACCAGTAATATTCCGGGGTTCCCGCTTTGCCGAAAGGCTCCCCATTGGATTACCCGAAGTTCTCCAGAATGCTTCGGCAGATGACCTAATGGCTTTTTACCGCAAATGGTACAGGCCGGATAATATGGCTGTAATTCTGGTAGGAGACTTTGACGGAGCAGTTCTGGAACAGGAATTGGCCGCTCATTTTACCGCTCCTGCCCGCTTTACGCCCCTGCATCGCCCTGTCTTTGAACTGCCTTTGCCTCAAAAAGGATCTGTCATTACCGCAGTAATAAGTGACGAAGAACTGCCCAGTTCTGTAGTATACCTGTATTATAAGCGCAGTACGCAGGCTCCGGCCGGAAATCTGTATAATTACCGGGAAAATCTTATCAATGATTTAATAGAAATAATGATCGATTTCCGTTTCAGCGAAGCTATTTCCAGCGGAGATACGCCCTATCTGGCAGCATCAATATGGCACAACCGCTACGGGCAGGAATCCATGTATACTGTTAAAGCAGGCAGTGCAAAAACCGGCAGAAGTTCCGAAACCCTGGAAGCGCTGCTTCTGGAAAAGGAACGCCTTGTCCGCTTTGGTTTTACTCAGGCAGAACTTAACCGGGCAAAAACTGTCATCCTGTCTGCACTAGAAAGAATGGCAGCAGAAAGTGACAGGCGGGAATCGGAAAATTTTATTAATGAATTAACTGCTGTGTATTTAAGGAATTCATATGCTCCTGATCCGCAGTGGGAACATATTGCTATACAAAGGCTCCTTCCTGCCATAGGCTTAAGAACGATAAACAGCTCCCTTAGAGACTATTTTATAGATGATGATTTAACAGTAGTTATTGTATCTCCGGAAGCAGAAGCAGTTCCCGATGAGGAATTCATAGTACATTTGGTTCAATTTATAAATAATAGTGCCGAAATAAGCCCTCCCGAAGAACGAGAGTCTGTTACCGGCCTGATAAACGAAGATATTATACCGGGAACTATTGTTTCAATTAAGCAGGATCAATCGGGAGCGGAGATTTGGGAATTAAGTAATGGCATGCAGCTTGTTTTACTGGAAACAGCCAACAGGAACAACGAAGTAAGTCTGTATGCTCTTGCAAGGGGCGGTATTCTTAGCGCCGATGTTTTACTGGAAGAATTGGGTTTTTCCCGGGAAGAAGCATTCTTTTCTGCCAGATTGGCAGCAGATATAGTAAACACTTCCGGTCTTGGCGATCTTTCCCGATCGGAATTAATGGATTTTTTATCTGACAAACAGCTTTCCCTTTCATTGTGGACCGCTTCCTATATACGGGGATTACAGGGTACTTCTACGCTTAGGGATATTCCGGTATTTTTTGAAATGATTCATGTTTTGTTTAGTATGCTGCAGGTGGATCAAAGCGCATTTGACCGCATAGTGGATCAATATAAAACCCGGATATCCAGGGAAATGGATAACCCCGATGCAGTTTTTTCCCGGGAACGTTCCCGTTTAATTCATGGGAATCATCCGGGATTAAGACCCCTTCTAATAGAAGATTTGGATAAAATCAGCGAAAATGCTGTTTTGGCTTTTCTGCATTTAGCATTAAACCCTGCCGATTATACCCTGGTATTTGCCGGGAATCTGGGGGATCGTATTAAATTGCAGGAACTGGCTGAACAGTATCTGGCTTCCATTCCAAACGATACCTTGCCTCGCTGGGATTTTTGGACAGATCCGGAACTGGGACGGCCGGGAGAAACAGAAAGAACCATCCACATGGGCAGAGAAGAACGAAGCATAGTGTATATGGGATGGTTTACCCCAAAAACCTGGACAGAGCTGGATAATGCAGCGGTTCTGGTTTTAAATGAATACCTGGATATTATTCTTAACGATGAAATTAGGGAAAATCTGGGCGGGGTTTATTCAATATCTTCCAGGGTATCTTTGGCTCTTTTACCGTCCGGAGAACTTTCCATAGAAGTATACTTTATTTGTGATCCCGGCCGTGAAACAGAGCTTAGGGAGGCAGTTAAAAATCAGCTTGCTGTATTAATAGAGGCTGTGGACGAGGAAACTTTTGCACTGTCCAAAGAAGCTCTAGTACGGAGCTTTGAACGTTCAATGGAACGAAATAATTTTATTGCCCAAAATTTAGCAAATTTTTATGCTGTTATCGGGGTACCGCTGTCTCATTTGGCTCAAAGACCGGAACTTTACCAGTCTGTAACAGCGGAACAGCTTCGCGGTTTAATGGAAGAAATACTTGCTGCGGGGCCTGCAGAACTGGTGCTTCTCCCGCAAAATAGCGGAAACAGAAATCAGCGTATGGTTCCGCAGAATTAGCTATTCCAAAAACAGGCTTTTTTTGGTAAAATCATATTTGGAGCTGTCATGAGCGTATTGGGTATTATAAATTCTGATCCGGAAATAAAAAAACAGGTTGAATCTGCCTTTAAAAAGACTCCCAACCATAATTATGAGCTGGTATTTCTCGTTAAACAAGAAGAAATCCTGGATTTTTTAAATTATTCCCTGCCGGAACTGGTTGTGATCAATTTTTCTGATCCAAAAATAGACATAAAAGCCGCAGTAAGCCATATCCAAAATGATAAGTGGATATTAAATTTTGGGATTATCGGTCTTTTTTCGTATAAAACAGACAATGAAGAAGATTTGCTTAAAAAATACAAGGCAATCAACGTACTTACCCTTTTGGACAACCTTCGTCTGGAAACCCATTTGGTTAAGAATATACAAATAATAGAAGAAAACTACCAGATTATTTTTCAGCGTGAATTAACCAAAAACCTCTTGGAAGATATCTCGGGCAGTTTTATTATCGAAAATGATCTTTTGGCAGTTCCCCTTTATTCCAGTATTGGCGCTACAATTCTGGCACAGCGGGGGCTTATTAATCCTGACATGAAAATGCTTTTACAGCTTTCTTTGGCAGAACTTATTGTTAATGCAATTGAGCACGGCAACTGCGGTATAAGCTATGAAGAAAAAAATAAATCGCTGGAAGCCGGAATTTCTCATATCGACTTAATTGCGGAAAAATGCAAAGATCCTGCAATACAGGCCAAAAGAGTTACTTTTAACTGGGAAATAAAGCCGGAACGTTCGCTTTTTATCATTACCGATGAAGGTGATGGTTTTGATGTTAAATCTCATATAGAAAAATTAAACAAACAGGATGGTTTAAGCCTTCATGGCCGGGGGATTAGAATGGCTGTCGGCCTTGCCAATAAATTAAAATACAATGCCAAAGGAAACCAGGTTTCGTTGATATTTAATCATAATCCGTCGGTGGAACATGAGGTACCGGTAGGATTTTCCAGGGAAAAGATTATTCAGGTAGAAGAAGGAGACATTGTTCTTAGGGAAGGGGATCCCAGCGATTATCTGTACTATATTTCTTCGGGAAGCTACGATGTGATTCACGATGGCAAAAAGGTAGGAACCCTGGCGCCGCAGGATATTTTTATGGGCGAAATGTCCTTTCTTCTTAACCAAAGGCGATCTGCCACTGTAAAGGCAAATAGTTCCGGAAAGCTTATCTTATTAACCCAAAAAACAATTATTAAGGTTATTCGGGAATATCCTTACTATGGAATATTCCTTTCCAAACTCCTTGCCAAGCGGCTTGTACGAAGCAATGCGCAGAATGCAGCGATGCTTGGCATTAAGGATACATAGGTTTATACTATAATTATGAATACTTTTTTTAAAAGAAGACGCTCTTCCCTTTATTGGGTTCTTTCCGGTCTTGTTCTTAGCATAGTTTTTATAGCAGTTTCCATTCCTGGGGTATCAGCGCAGAATTTTAACCAGGAAAGATCCTATCATATGCTTATTCAGAATGTTTTTGATTTTATTCAGCGAAATTATGTGGACGAAGTCAATGCTCAGGAACTTTTTGAAGGTGCCATGAAAGGCATGCTGGATTCTTTGGGGGATCCCAATTCGGCTTTTCTTCCTGCCAAAGAATTTGAAGATTTAACCGATACTACTTCGGGAAGTTTCGGCGGAGTGGGTTTATATATAGGAAAACCCCTGGAAGCCAGACCGGATGGAACTCCCCCCTTTATTGAAGTATCTTCCCCCATAGAAGGTACACCTGGCTGGAGGGCAGGGATTAATCCAGGAGATTTAATTATTGCAATAGACGGAGTGCCTACCGATATCCTTTCCAGCGATGAGGCAGTTGCAAGGCTTAGGGGAGTGCCTGGAACCAGCGTAGAATTATTGATACGCAGGGGACCAAGGCTGGAATTTCCGGTAACGCTTACCAGAGCGATAATTGAAGTGCCGGTGATTAGGTATGAAATGATAGACGACATAGCTTATTTAAGAATTATTACCTTTACTCCCATGACAGTAACCCGTACAAGAGAAGCGTTAATGGGGTTTAGACAAAACAACCTAAAAGGAATAATACTAGATCTTAGGAATAACCCCGGCGGTGTGCTGGAAGCTGCAGTAGGAGTCTGTGAACTTTTCCTGGACGGAGGTGTTGTAGTTTCCACCAGATCCCGAATCCCTGCAGAAAACCGCAGTTATACGGCTGGACGCCGTTCGGTGGTACCGCAGGATATCCCTGTAATTGTTTTAATTAACAGAGGGTCTGCTTCGGCTTCGGAAATTGTAGCAGGAGCACTAAAAGACAGGGGCAGGGCATTCCTTGTAGGAGAAAGAACCTTTGGCAAGGGATCGGTACAGCGGGTATTCCCCATGGGAAGCAATGCAGGATTCAGGATTACCACAGCCAGGTATCAAACTCCCAGTAATGCAGACATTGATAATGTTGGAATACCTCCGGACAGGGAAGTGCTTGTTCCCGAATTTTCTGCCCAGGATGCGGACAAACTTAGGGAATTAATCGCTTCAAATGCCATTCCTGTTTTTGTAGAACAAAATCCCAATGCCACACGAGCCCAGACAGATACTTTTGCAAGGCAGCTTTATTCGGAATATGGTTTGGAGTTGACTTTACTGCAGCGTTTGATCCGTAACGAACAAAACCGGACACAGCTTACTCCAGCCTACGATTTGGATTATGATGTACAACTGCAAGAGGCAGTAAATATTATCCGTAACGAGAACTTTAGCCAGCTTATGGAAAATACCAAAACCCTAAAAGCCTTACAGGAAGAAATGAACAGCGAACTGCTTTTGGCATCGTAAGATATCACCAAAAGGATGAAACAATTCCTGCTTACAGAAGAACCGGACAGGGATAAGCTTGTCCGGCTTCGGGGGGATGATTATCATTATCTGGTACATGTCCGCCGCTTAAAACCCGGAGATGTTTTTAATGCTCTTTTACCCAGCGCAAAAAATGTTTGTGTAACAGTACTTTCTGCAGAAAACCATACCTTAACCGGTAGAATTATTGATACAGGGTATGATCCCAATTCCGGTACAGCTTTGCTGGACGGTACAGCTCTGCTGGACGGTTTTACCAATAAGCCCGAAAATACTGTGCCTATTATTCTGTTTCAGGCCCTGCCCAAGGGGGCCAAAATGGATTTAATTGTCCGTCAGGCTGCAGAAATAGGCTTAAGTCAAATAATTCCCTTTGTTTCAGAACATACTATTTCCAGACATGCTGCCCTTGCCGAAGGAATACCAAAGGAACGGATTGGGCGGTGGCGGCGTATTGTTAAGGAAGCCCGCCAGCAGAGCGGTTCGGCAGTGGATACTCAAGTTTTAGAGCCTCTTTCTATAGAAGGGATTTTTGCATATTGGGAAAAACTACAGAGTGAAACATCGCAAAAGGCTCTTGGCCTTGTGTTTAATCCGGATTTACCGTCAAATGGGAAGCAGATTTTGAGTGATCCCCTTGAAAAGGATAGTTTTCACAGGTATCTTTATACAATACCGCCTTTAATTGTTTTGGCAATAGGACCGGAGGGCGGATTTTCCGGTATTGAATTGTCCTGTTTTACAGACAGGGGATTTAAACAGCTTAATCTGGGGTCCGAAATATTACGGACAGAAACAGCCGCCCTTTTTGGCGCTGCAGCAGTTAAAGTTATCTTGATGGAGAAGTCATGGTGGACGCTGAAACAGCAATAGAACGAATTAGTCTTTTAAGAGTTCCGCTGGATATAGTAGCCCCCGAACAGCTTGAAGAAACAGTATACCGCTTAATAAAAGCCGGCAAGGATTCGGGCAAGGGCCAGGATGTTATCCTCCTTTCCCTCTGGGATCTTTTACGGGCAAAAAACCATTATGAATACCGGCCTTTTGTACAGCGTTCTGCAATGGTTATCCCCATTTCCAGAAGTCTTGTAAAAGGAGTGTGGTTTCTTAAGAAGAAAAAGGTATACCGGTATATGCCTTTTGACTTTGTCATAAACCTTCTTTCCATCCTGGAAAAACGTGAATTGTCAATTTACCTTCTTGGCGGAAAGATGAGGAGCCTTAAACGGACCGAAAAAAATCTGCGCCAAACCTTTCCCCGGCTGCGTATTGTAGGCCGTTTTGTCGGCAATTTTAAAAATAATGAAGAAGCCACCATACTCCAGGCAATCAGAAAAGCAGCTCCTTCCCTTCTTCTGGTTGGTAAGGGCGTTAAAGGCGGAGAACGCTGGATAGCCCGTAACGGCGGCCTTTTAAATAACGGCCTGCGCTTGTGGTGCAGCGATCTTTTTGATGTTTTTGCAGAGCGCAGACGCCGGCCGTCTCGAAAAGTTTTTGAAAAGGGTTTTGAGTGGATAGTTTTTTGTTTTCAAAAACCCTGGCGTATATTACGGATATTTCCCTATATGTACTATAATTTACTTTTGTTTTTGTATAAATTATTTAATTTATATTGATTATATGTAGCAATATATTATGTCAATATAATGGAGGAATGAGTGAAAACCAAGGCTGTGCGAATTTATGGAGCAAACGATCTTCGATTGGAAGAATTTGAACTTCCCGAAATTAAAGAAGACGAAATACTGGCCAGTATTGTTTCCGATTCTATCTGTATGTCAAGTCATAAGCTGGCTCTTCAGGGAGCTGCCCACAAGCGGATTCGTTATGATCTTTCAAAACAGCCCTGCATTATCGGACATGAGTTTTGCGGAATTCTGGAAAAAGTCGGTGTTAAGTGGAAAGATCAATTCAAGGAAGGGGATCGCTTTACCATCCAGACAGCATTAAACTATCCGGACGAAAATGGAAATGCAACTTTATGGGCGCCCGGTTATTCCTACGAATATATAGGAGGTCATGCTACATTTGTCATAATTCCTAAAGAAGTAATGGAAATGAATTGTCTTTTGCCCTACAAGGGAGATAAGTTTTTTATGGGTTCTTTATCCGAACCGGTATCCTGCATAGTGGGAGCTTTCCATGCCCAATACCATACAACAGGCGGTTCTTATATCCATAAAATGGGAATAAACAACGGCGGAACCATGGCGCTTCTTGCCGGTGCAGGTCCTATGGGGCTGGGCGCCATTGACTATGCAATCCATGCTCCCCTTAAACCGGCAAGGCTCATTGTAAGTGACATAGACCAGGCAAGGTTGCAGCGTGCAGAAGAGCTTCTAACTCTCGAAGAAGCAAAGAAAAACGGCGTGGAACTATTGTATGTTAATACCGCTAATGTTTCTGATCCTGTATCACATTTGCAAAAACTTAACGGCGGAAAACTCTTTGACGATGTGTTTGTTTTTGCTCCCGTCAGAAAAGTTGTTGAAATGGGCGATGCCCTTTTGGGAAGCGACGGCTGCCTAAACTTTTTTGCAGGCCCTACAGACACATCTTTTTCTGCCGAGTTTAATTTTTATAATGTCCACTATGCAAGCCACCATATTGTTGGAACCAGCGGGGGCAATACAGACGACATGAAGGAATCGCTGGATATGATGAGCAAGGGACTTCTTAATCCTGTTTTTATGATTACCCATATAGGGGGACTGGATTCTGCAGCCGAAACAACCATTAATCTGGATAAGATCCCCGGCGGAAAAAAATTAATCTACACACATAAAAAGTTTCCGCTTACTGCCATAGATGACTTTGCAGAAAAGGGAAAAACAGAAGGGGAAGGAGCTTTGTATTCTGCTCTTGCAGAAATTTGCAATAAAAATAACGGCCTTTGGAGCAAAGAAGCGGAAGATTATTTCCTAAAAAATGCCCCTGAATTGTAAGATGGGGTAAATTTTTTTTATTATATGAGGCAAAAACCATGAAATCGGGAAAAGAACTGGCGCTGGATTCAGTTATTATAAAAAAAGTACAATCCCTTGAGCTTTCCGGAAAAACAGAAAAGCTAGCCGGGATACTTCTTAAAGATCCGGAAGTACGGGCTTTGCAGGAATATGCCAATGTGGTTTCGATTGTCCGGCTAAAGTATAACGATCATGGCCCGGTTCATATGCGGACAGTGGCATTAAATTCTGTAATTATGATGGATCTATTACGCAAGGCAGGAGTAAAACCAAATCTGGAAAATGAAGATGCAGGAGATTTTGAAGACAGTCTGTCTGCTGTATTCTGCGGATCATTTTTACATGATATAGGGATGAGCGTAGGCAGGCAGGATCATGAACTGCACAGCAGTTATATGTCCCATTCCATCTTAAGTCGCATTCTGCCCGAAGTGTATGGCGAGGATATTAATAAAATAGTAATGATCCGTTCCATGGCAATAGAGTCAATTACCGGACATATGGGAACCAGAGGCATTCATTCCCTGGAAGCAGGCATAGTTCAGGTAGCCGACGGCTGTGACATGAAAAAGGGCAGGGCACGAATTTCTCTGGCAATATCCGAAGGCCCCCGTATGGGAGACATACATCAATATTCGGCCCAGGCCATTAATGAAGTCACCATAAAAGCAGGTAATGATAAGCCTATCAGCATAACTGTGGAAATGTCCAGTGAAGTAGGTCTTTTCCAGGTAGAAGAGGTATTATATAATAAAATTGCAACAGGAACGGCAAAAAGTCATATTGAACTATATGCAATTCTTGACGGCAGAGAGCCAAAAAGATATTTATAGCAGAATAGTGCAGAGGAATGTATGGGCAAAACTAAAGCAATCATTTTTGATCTTGATGAAATACTGTCGGCACTGCCCGGATCTGTAGACCTTATTCACAGTGTTAGGGAAGCAGGCTTAAAAACTGCACTGGTTACTTCCAAAGATAATATTATAATGATGGAAAAGCTTGAAGCCGCAGGACTAATTAATTATGAAATGCGTTCGGATCAGGTAGGCTTGGCCGCTGCCATAGAAGCCGCTGCCCGAAACAAAGCTTTTGATGCAATGGTAAACAGCCTGGATGTACAGCAGCTTAAGCCTCATCCGGATTTATTTCTCGAAGCAGCATCCCGGCTGGAGGAAGAACCGGCTGCCTGTTGTGTTATAGACAATTCGCCGGATGGAATGGAAGCAGCCAAAGCAGCAGGAATGCGCTGCATTGACAAGGAATTAAACGCTGTTCAAGTTGAAGAGTTGCTGGCATAACGCGGCAGCGGCATATAGTATTCAAAAATCACCGTATCATTTTCTCTTTCGCATCTCTGTATATCATGACTGGGACGTACTGTCCAAATTACTTTCATGGGTTTCATTGCCCGGCATAAGCGCACGGTAAAGGGGCGTGTGTCTGTACTATAGGCAATAAAATGCGGCCGGGACATATAATTAGTTAATAGATTTCCCAGTAAAAAGGCTGTTGGCTTTGATACTGTGTCGAGTTTACGAGGAGGAGCGCTTAATTGGCCACGCAGTACATACGGTGCATTTTTTCGAAACCAGGACAATACACGGGGGTCAAAGCTTTCTATGCAAAATTGCGATCCTTTTATGCGCAGTATTTCCAGGGTTTTTTTGCAGAGTTCTGCATTGTTTTTTCCGGCGGATTTTATTTCTACGATAATTGGCGTATCGGCCAATGTATCCAGGGCCTGGGTAAACAGCGGTATGTGTTCATTGGTGCCAAAGAGGGGAAGTAGAGATAATTCTACCCAATCAAGGCTGTTTATAGGCTTGTCTACACCGCAGGCTCGTTGTACATCATCATCATGAAAAACAACTACCTCTCCGTCTTTGGATAGATGTACATCGAGTTCTACCCCATAGCCTTTGTCCCGTGCTGCGGCAAAGGCCGGCAAAGAATTTTCCGGTATTTTTTGGTCTTCGCTGTATAGTCCGCGGTGGGCGCAGTTACGTCCATAAAAAAGCTCCGCTGTTTTTTTGGCTTCCGGCGGCATTTTTCCGGGCATTATGCAGTATATCAGCGCTGCTGAAAGTACAATTGCCGTTCCAATAATTAATAAAATCCAGATCAAGGCAATCCTCTTGTATCACTTTAGTATATTATGCATAATGCATAGTGCATAGATTGAGGAGTATTATATGGAAACTGATACCAATCAAAAGTTTGATGTTAAAGCGACAATTTTATTATCCTTTGGTTTTTTTGGTTCATCTTTAGTGTGGAGTGTATACAATGCCTATGTGCCGATTTTGCTGGAAGGTTTTATCGCCAGTACCTTCATTATTGGCATTATAATGAGTATAGATAATTTTTTTGGAGTGATTTTCCAGCCCCTGTTCGGCAAAATAAGCGACAATACCCGTACCCGCTTTGGCCGCCGCTTGCCGTTTTTATTTGTATGTATGCCGATCTGTGCGGTATTATTTACCCTTATACCTCACTTGCATAATCTTTGGTCTTTAATGGGTGTGGTAATTATCTTTACCTTTGTTATGTCCATCTGGCGTACTCCTGCTGTCTCGCTTATGCCGGATCTAACGCCCGGCCCTTTCCGCAGCCAGGCCAACGGCATAGTTAATCTTCTGGGCGGAGTAGGGGCAATATTGGCTTTTGCCGGCGGCGGTATCCTGTTTGAGATTGGCGGTTTTCCTCTTCCATTTTTGGTAAGCGCCATATTATTGCTGGGGGCTATGGCCGTATTGGCACTCTTTGTCCGCGAACCTAAATTTCCTCCTCCCCCAACCAAAGAAGAAAAGGCAGCCCATAAACTTGATCCAAAAGAGAAAAAAAGCTTAATACTTATTTTATGCGCCATTTTCTTCTGGTTTATGGGTTACAATGCAGTAGAAACATTTTTTAGCCTGTACGCTACAAACACCCTGAGTGTATCCCCCGGTCAGGCATCAATTATGCTTTCTCTCTTTGCGCTGACGCTTGTAATATTTTCCATCCCCGCAGGCTTTATCGGGGCAAAGATAGGCCGGCGTAAAACGATACTTATCGGTCTTACCGGCGTTACTTTGATGTTTGTGCCGTTTATTTTTATTACAAATGCACATATTGCCCGGGCGCTGCTGCTTTTTGGCGGCATGAGCTGGGCCTGCGTCAATATTAATTCGCTGCCCATGGTAGTGCGTATTGCCGGCCCCATGAAGATTGGCATGTTTATCGGCTATTATTACCTGTTTTCTTTCTCCTCGCAAATTATTACTACGCCGATATACGGAGCTATACGCGATCTTGTTGGTCATTATCAATCCCTGTTTGTATATGCTGCCGTTACCTTTGCAATTGCGTTTGCCTGCCTGTTTTTTGTAAAGCATGGCGAGGAGGAGAGCGCCTGATTAATTTCGCGCAGAGGCACGGAGTACGCAGAGGACGGAACGATCTGTCGACAAAAGCACCGAAGATAATTATAATTAAACCATGACCATTACACAAACCGTGGAGATACCGGCTGACCGCCGCCTTGTTATTGATGTACCTCAAGAAATACCGCAGGGAAAAGTGGTACTCATCTTAAAATCAGTCACAGATGAAGAAACAACATACTCCTCATTATCAAATGAAGAGGCTGTTTCAATGACAACCGAAGTTATTGAAAAATATCGCCCCGCTCTGGAAGACCTTGCAAAGTGACAACAATTGTTCGCCCTACGGTTGAAACAATTATAACAATTCATTCAGAACTGATACATCGCATTGGCGGAAGCCCTGGAATAAGAGATGAAAACCTGCTTGATATGTCGGTCAATGCACCGTTTCAAACATTCGGTGGTGTTGATTTGTACCCTACACTTATTGACAAAGCTGCACAACTAACTTATTCCCTTATCAAGAACCATCCTTTTCTTGACGGAAATAAACGCATAGGCGTAACGGTTTTGATTATTTTCCTAAAAGCCAACGGCATTGAGATCACCTGCACAAATGAAGAACTGGCTGCCCTGGGGTGGGGTCTTGCCGATAGCTCAATTACCAAAGCTGAGTTGGCTGAATGGATTATTTCGCACAGTTAATATTGCACCTGAGGCGGTCATGCCCTAACACCATAAGGAAAATTTGATGAATGTCACCCCTGCGTGCCCCCCAGCAAGTCATTTTCACCCCAAAATTACTTACTATGCCTCTCACAGAGCTCATGGATTACACAGAGAAGGATAACCCTTCCCTGTGTCATATCATGCGATTTACCTTATAAAAAAGATAATTTATCTGCAAACATTACAGACTGTGATCCCTTGGGGGTGCAGACATCCTGTAATAGTAATAAGGTCGTAGGGATTTTTACCACTCCTTATAACCCATTGATCACCGTTTTTTTCCCAATACTCGGCAATTGTTTCATCGGTTAAATCCATCTTGAAAGTCGTTGTAATAGTTACACCCTCTTCGCCGTTATAACTAAATCCTGCAAATGCCTCTGGATAACTTCCACCATTTCCGGGAACACCTCCTACACCACTTTTACGTTTTCCAAATTGGGCTTGACCGTTTTCTAACGGAGGAAATGGATAAACTTCTCCATGTTCTCCGCCAATTCTCATCTTCTCTACCCAAAGATTAATGACTGGAAAATCACCAAGGTTTGCATACGCTATATCTACAGAACCAATCCTAAACCAACCTTCGTTTGGGTTTTCTGTGGTCCAATAAGGTCGAAGCGGACCAGTATAACCAGCAGGAGCATTTTGCTCTGTGTATGGCGCTACTATACCTATTGCGGCATAACCGCCTTCACCTCTCCAAACTTCACCATGATACTTTAATAAAGGGATATACAATTCAATGTTTTCGGAAGGGATAACATTTCTTGCGGCTCCACGCGCCATTCGACCGCTGTTCTGAAGATGTTGATTGGTTACTACAATTCGACCACGAACACCATCATTTGAACCATCAATTGAACATCCCATAAATAACAGCGAGAAAGATAGGGCTAGGATTGTAAAGAGTACTATTAAACGCTTAGATGTTGCAGGGGAGGTAATGATAGAAGAAACTTGTTTACTTTTCATCATATTTACTCCAGTTTTTGAATAGACTTAACTCTTATATTTAGCCGCTTTTAGCGGCGGTGTGAATCGAACGGCAGCGCAACGCGCTGACGACAACTCTTATATAAGAGTTAGTTCCTTTGGGAACAGATTAATTGTACTGTATGATTTAAAAAAAACACATCAGTGTGAACGCACGATTTGGACGAATTTTGCACTTTTTTTGGTTTTTTGGAAATTTTTCCCGTGCGTTAACGCACGGGTTTTGATTTTTTTTTACTAGCCGAGAAAAAAAATGGCTCAGTGCCTGTTGACAAACAAGTTATACTTAAGTTATACTCTATAGTATAAAAACAGCCATTTCATTGCCGGATAGTATTTTTTTTGAAGCGGAAGAAACTGCCCAAAACATGGGAATTTCTAGAAGCGCACTATTCCTCAAAGCTATAACAGAATATATGAAAAAAAACCGCCGGGCAAATATTACTCAAAAACTAAATGAAGTTTATGGGAATGATTATTACGAAGAATTTGAACCTATTTCAAATGCAGGGCTTGAAAGCATAAGGGAGTTGACAAAAAATGACTCGTGGTGAAATTCGACTGGCAAATTTTGGAATTCCTTATGGAAGCGAAGCCGGTTATGTCCGCCCTGTTTTGATAGTGCAATAGATCGTAGCAAAATTAACGACAAAATATCCAAAGTTTCTAAAGAAATCATGCTGCAAGTAGAAATTGGAATGAAATTAGTCTTGGGGATGTAAACCAGAGGAGACTGTAGGAAAACTACAAAGAAGACCTATGTCTCCCTTCGGTCGACGAGCCGCGAGGAAGGATTTAAAGCACCGCCTCACGGCGGTGAACAGCTTCACAGCGGCACGGCGAACACAGAGTTGAAAAAAACCATTACTGCCTCCTAATGATAATCCCGATAGTCTGCCAAAATATACTGTGTAACCCTTAGGGTGTCAAGGTCAGTAACGAAGCTATCTTGCCTCCCAGCTTCCCCTTCTAAATTCCAAATGCCCTCTTAAGCCCGTTTCGGATTTACGAAATAATACGGAAGTCCTCAATGGAAATATTAACCACTAACCACACGAACCACCACGAACAAGAAGAAAAGGATTCGATATCAACCCACGGGTTCGTGAGCGTTCGTGAGGGTTCGTGGTAAAAATTCTTCTTCTTGTTTTTGGTGGGTCTATGCGTCACCTTTTTGCGTTAGAGAAAATTCGGTGACTGTCACCCTTGCGCTGCCTTCGGTGGGCAAGAGGGGGATTTTCCTTTTGGTCCTTCAAATAAAGGCTTCTCTTTTCTTAAGTAGATGTTATACTTGAAATATGGAATTAATTATCGATTTCAGTCCTTCTGCTTTTGAGCATGGATCAAGTGAGGCAGATATTCGGAGAGCCTTTGATACAGCTATATACGACGGTTTTTTGGACGACACATGACCGATGAAGAAGCAAAAAGGCTTGACGAAAAATGGACAAAGAATCCGCCAAAACCTGGCCCTAATGGAACGGGTTATTTCACTAAATGCAGTAAATCTGCTTTTACGGTAACGATTGACAATGTAACCGCTAACTATCTGAACACTAAAGCCGCAGCAGACCATAAAACGCCTGCCCAGATAATTAGTGAATTGGTTAAAGAACGGATCACGGCTATAGCATAAACCACTACTTGACCACCAGATGTGGTGCATGCTCGGAGGATCACTAGGAAAAAAGGGTGACTGTCACCCCTGCGTTTAGCCCATAAATTGAAGGCGCCCCGGGCAGCGGAAAAATAAGAAGGCTTGGTATAACCAAGCCTTCTTAGAACGGATCGCGGTGAGGTAAGGCTTATTCCGGTGTAAATGTCCATTGCCTGTTGGCAAATGTATAGGTTCCCGCGCTGCGGCTGTTTCTGTTATAAAAAGTAGTAAAATTATTGTCAAATGCCCTGTTGTGAAGCTGAACATTGGCGCCAATGCTTATGCTGGTTATGGGGTTCCCTGCAAAGGCCCTGTCCCCGATAGCGGTAACGCTGCCGGGAATGGTTACAGCCTCAATTTGACAATCACGGAAGGCTTCGTTTCCTATATTGGTAACGGTATCTGGAATGTCAATGCCGGAGATGCGCCGACCTCTGAATGCCCGCGCCTCTATCGCAGTAGTTCCGCTTTGAATGGTTTGCGTAAAACGCCATTGCCTGTTTTCAAGGCTATATGTCCCCGCGCTTCGTCCATTACTGTTGTACCGATCAAAAAAGTTATTCCCAAATTCCCAACTGTGAAGCTGAACATTAGCGCCAATGGTAATACTGGTTATGCGGTTTTCTCGAAAGGCAGGAAGACGAATCGTAACACTGTCTGGAATAGTTACACTGGTAAGTTGATTGGCCTCAAAAGCACTATCCCCAATATACGTAACGCTGTTTGGTATGGTAAGAGTGGTGAGTTGATTAGAAGAAAAGGCACTATCCCCAATATGTGTAACGTTGTTCGGAATGGTTACACTGGTGAGTTGATTCCTAGAAAATGCACCATTTCCAATATGTGTAACGTTGTTCGGAATAGTTACACTGGTAAGTTGATTCCTAGCAAATGCACCATTTCCAATATGCGTAACAGTGTTTGGAATGATAACTTCAATGATATTACGCTGACTAAATACATTTGCTCCTATCGCTCTGACCCGCACCCCATCGATTATCGGGGGGATACGTACAACAGTGGGAAGGGTAGAAGAAAACCCCGTAATTTCCACTCCGGGGCTTCCATCGGCGTAAGGAGACGGCCTTACTGTAAAAGTCTGCCCCCAAAGGGGCGCAAGCAATATTGCCCAAAAGATAATGCCCAGTAATGTTTTTCGCTTCATATTTTACCTCCTCTAAAATTAAAATGTTCCGGTATAGCCAAGTCTGTTAAGTGCAGCCTGGTTAACAAGACCTATGGAACTGCCTGAAAACGCGCCCTGACCGAGGAACCTTATCGATGTTACCGAATCGGGAACGGTAACCGTAGTAAGGGCGGAACACCCGCCGAAAGCATTTGCGTGTATGGTTCTGATAGCAGGAGAAAGCGTAACGCTTGTCAGTTCCCGGCAGCTCCTGAAAGCCCCATCGCCTATTTCCGTAACCCAATCGGGGATAACGAGGGTTCGCAGCCTTGTCCCTGCAAATACACCGGGCGGAATGAAATCCATCTCTGCAGGCCAGCTAAAGGATGTAAGACCGGAATTTGCAAAGGCGGAATCTTCAATAGCCAAAACGCTGTCGGGAAGGGTAATGGAAGCAAGAGAAGAACATCCGGAAAATGCCGAATGTCCTATGGATAAAAGAGTTTGAGGGAGGGTTATGGAAGTCAGCCCGCTGCCTGAAAACACTTCACGCGGGAGGCTGGTATATCCATCGGGTATGACAATGGTTCTTAGACCTGCGGTATTGGCAAAAGCTCTTCTGCCCAGAGTCCTCAAAGACGGCGGCAGGGTAAGCGCATTCAGTCTTTGACAATTTTCAAAGGCGCTTTCCCCTATCTCGGTAACGGTGCCGGGGATTGTTACCGAGCTTAAGGCGCCGGTACTGCTGTAAGAGATAGAAGTATCATAATGTAAGTTCGCACTCAAGGCGATTCTGGTTTCTGCAAAAGCAGAAGCGCCGATTATGGTAACGCCTTCGGGAATAATTACGTGAGTAATTTTGTAGGTAACGACCAGATTTCCACTGGCACCCACGGCCATTGCATTAGGTCCGGAATTAGAAACATGATTCCTGGTTGTCACAGTTAGTACCGCCGTATAAATACTTGTTTCAAATGTACCTCTAAATGTCCAGGGATTATTGCCCGTGCGGGCCCCCCATGTGAACCTGTCAGCGGGAATACTGGTAATTCCCCTGAAAGCGTTAGGGGCTATTTCCCGTACCGGCAAGCCTTCTATTTCGGCGGGTATAGTTACCCTTGTTGCCGTCCCCGTGTAGCCGGTAATGATCACCCCGTCATTGGTACTGTTCAGCCTGTAGGTAAAATCCGCCGCAGTCTGCGCCCAAAGGGGGCCGCACAAAAGCGCCGTACATACCAAGACCAAAACCGTTTTCTTTTTCATAATAAACTCCTTTATCCAAAACCCCTGATTTTGGATATTTGTATTAAAAACCATATACAATGGCATTTTGCCGGGTAAAAAATAATAGTTATGGGATGGCGTTGCAATAAATAACTTCCTGTAAGCTCCAATCCCCTAAGGGGGTTGACACAGCGAAGACTAGTTATATAATTTTTTTGGGTATTTGGGTATTTGGGTATTTGGGTATTTGGGTATTTGGGTATTTGGGTATTTGGGTATTTGGGTATTGCGCAATCCGTCTGCGAAGGATTGCTTGGGAGTTTCGCAATCGCTTGTAAGCGATTGCGAAACTCCATGATAAAGTTTTTGTCATAATGTAAGGATACATCCTTATAATAAATTAAACAATACAGTCATCAAAAAAGATACTGAATTTACGAGCGTTTTTTTTTGATTTTTCTTGGGACGACCCGTGCGTTAACGCATTGGTTTTGTGTTGTTACAGCGACACAAAGGAATGAGGAATTTCGCGCACGCCCAGAAACCGCGCCCGAAACATTGAGGGCAGCTTGTCAGACCATGTAACATGGCGTAGGCCCGGTAACGGTAACAGACTTCGAGAATGCTGCAGGCCGCAGGCGCGGAGAGCGCAGAGGAATAAGATAAAGAGAAAAGAAGAAAAAATTTTAACCGCAGAGTACGCAAAGAACGCAAAAATTTAAGGAGTATATGAGGATATGAAATCGGAACTCTGCGCCCCTGCACGAAGCCGTTCACCGCCGTGTTATTTAACCGTTTTTTATTATTTCCAATAATCCAAAATTACTATTTTCCAGTTCTATTATCTTTTCTTTAACATTGATTAATAATTCTGTAAGTGCCTTACTGCTGTTATTTCCAAGAAATATTGGCATCGAGTAATATTTTCATGAAGGTTTTAGGCAAACGCTATTATTTTTGTAATTTCTTCGCGCCTTGCGGCAAAGGCTAACGCCGCATATACATGAATTTCTTGTAAGGATGGATAATCTTCTAATATTTCAGAAATAGGGATTCCTTCTGATAACCATTGAAGAATATCCCCAACCGTTATGCGAGTTCCTTTAATACAGGGTTTGCCAAAACACACTCCCTGATCAACAACAATATATTTAATTAAATCTTCATTTCCCATATTTATATTGTACAATCAGTGCATATGTTATGTCAATGTACGGGGACACAGAGGGGAATTACCCCCTCTGCGCCTCCGCGCGATGAAAATAGAAAAAAGTAAAAAATACAAACCGCTTAATTCAATCTCTCCATAAGTTCTCCTAACGACACAACATCAATGCCTGGTTTAAGCGGCCAGCCCTGCGCGGCGGGGATAATAACAAAACTATGTTTGGGAGATATATCTTCAAAAGCAAGATAATTGCCTTTGGATAATGCAGGACTAAACGAAGCCTTGCATAAAAACCCTTGATTTCTATCGAATTTTACGGTATTGTTAAGCTGAAGCTTGTTCCAAATGCGCCGATAATGTAAAAAAGATCGGTTTATGGGAGGGGAACCATGCTGGGGCGAATAATCGTATTATTGGTATTAATTCTCGTGCTTGCCGGCGGCGGTATAGTCTGGTTTGACTATTTAAACGTAATTGATGCCAGGACCGTATTGGCGCCGTTATACCGTTTTATTGGCAGGGAAGGCCGTACCGGGCTGCAGGTGGGAGATGATGAATTCATTAACCTGGATGCCGAACGCCTGGCGATACGGCTGGAAGCGCTGGCTTTACGGGAACTGGACATGGACAGACGGGATGCAGATTTAGAGATACGGCTGGCAGAACTTGAACAAATAGCCCAGCAGCTTGAAGAAGACAGGCTAATTGTAGAAGAGATGGAAAATTCAATAAATGATGCCCGCTTAAGTGCCGAAAATATAGAAAGGAACGTTGAAGGTGTTTCCAATAGGCTGACCAATATGCCGCCGGAGCGAGCGGTGGCGATAATAATGGCCATGACCGATGACCAAAATGCCATCAGCGTACTCCGGAAGACCGAAGAAATAGCCCAGCGGGATGGAACAGGCAATTTAGTGCCGTTTTGGCTGTCCCTAATGGCTGCAACAGAGGAAGGAGCTGCCAGAGCTGCAGAATTGCAGCGTAAAATGGTACTGGACTTCCCCTAAAAAAAACGGCCGTCCGGAGGGTCTGACCATAGAAACGGTTAGACCAACATAAAAAGGAGGCCGGGCGGCGATGGTAACATTAGAACGTAATCCCACCCACATTGAAACAGCCCCTCCGGAAGGAGATGTCCGGTTTAACGGAGTAAGCCAAAAAAAGAACCGTAAAAACAGCGGTGCAGACGGCATCTTCGGTAAATTGCTCGCAGGGCTGGCAAGTAAAAAAAATCTTAAGCAGCCGGAGACGCAGAATAATTCAGAAATTATTCTAAAAAACGACAGTACAGGAGAAGACATTAAAAACAGCAAAAAAAATGCTGGTTTTCTTCATCTGCCGGCCGGTAAAGAAAATAATTCGCTAAATGAAAACGGTGAATTATTGCTGTTTAATGCAGAAGATGCAAAAACAGAAGCGGCACGGAACCAACAAAGGAACCAAGGCAGGAATCAAAGCGCTCTTGAACTTGAATCCCTTGCTGCTGCTTTTACCCGTTTGTTTCCGGAAGTGGAAAGTCCGTATGGTGATATTGTTAATCCGGAAACAGTATCTTTTAAAATCGATAATCCCGAACAGGCCAATGCCGAAATGGAACAAAGACTGCCCTTCAATAAAGAAGAAATCCCCGAAACACTTGAGGCAGACATTAGAAATGCAGCTTTAAATGCCAGACAGTCTTTACAGTCCAACAGCGAAGAAAATACCGCTTTGGCATCGGAGCGTTCCGGGAAGAATCAGAACGATGTTAGAAGATCCCAGCGAAAACGGGATATTCCTCTGGAAGTTCACGATCTGCGTACTTCCAGCGGAACAGAGACAACAAATATAAGCGAACGGGGGCTTAAAAGCGCCCAACAGCTTAAGGATGGCCCGGTACAGGAAATTACCGTAGAACTTCGTCCTACAGGAGATCATGGCGAAAAACCTGCCGAAGCAGGACAGAATATGACTCTAACAGAACGCTTTGATCAAATGCTTGCCCGTGAACTGAGGGGCGAGCTTTCGGCGGACATTGTCAGACAGGCGGTAGTCATTTTACGGGACGGCGGGGAAGGTACGATACGGCTTTCCCTTAAACCAGAGACCCTGGGGAAGGTTAAGATACATCTGGAAATGGCCGAAAACAGGATATTAGGAAGCATTATAGTAGAAAGCAAGGAAGCCCTGCAGGCATTTGAGCAGGAAATCCAAAGTCTGGAACAATCATTTAGGGATTCAGGTTACGAAGCATCATTGAATGCATCCCTTGATTACAAAAATGATCATCAGCAATGGAAAGAAAATGTGATTAGCCCTTTCTTTTCTGAACGCTTTGCTGCCAGCTACGATGATTCCGCTGCAATGGAGGTCTCCGGTTTTTATTCCGGTTTTGAAACTCCCATTGTTAATGTATTAATTTAGACCCTTTGGTCACAATAAAAAGAGGAGATTTATAGTGTCAGTAGAAATGAATCTGCGGATGGATCCCCAGGAAAAAGCTCTGCTGGACATGGAAGTCAGTCGATTTAACTCGGAAACCTTTGAAAGAACAGAAAACGGAAGGATTCCCCGGCAGGAATTGGGAAAAGATGATTTTCTTCAATTGTTGTTAACACAGCTTAGCTACCAGGACCCCCTGTCTCCAATGGAAAACACGGAATTTATTGCCCAAATGGCCCAGTTTTCCACACTGGAACAGATGACATCGATGTCCCAGAGTTTTGCAAGGCTCTCTAGCACCTTAAGCAGCGATTTTGCCAGGATAGCGGATATGATTTCCGGTTCTTTGGCTGCATCTGCGCTGGGTAAAACAGTGGAAGTGGATATCGGAAATGGGCAGACAGTTCAGGGTGTAGTCGAATCGGTAACCAGGGGCAATGATCCCCGGGTTTTGGTAAATGGATTACGCTACAACTGGGACCAGGTAACAGAAGTTTTTGATTAAGTTTATGGTCCTAAAAAGGAGGTACCAATTATGATGCGTTCATTGTTCGCCGGAGTTTCTGGATTACAAAACCACCAAACCCGCATGGATGTGGTGGGTAACAATATCGCTAACGTTAATACCACGGGCTTTAAAAGAGGCCGGGTAAATTTTCAGGATATGCTGTATCAGCAGATAGGCGGAGCAGCCCGTCCTACAGAAGATCTGGGAGGCATTAACCCTAAAGAAGTCGGTCTTGGAATGTCAGTCGCTTCCATAGATACAATCCATATTCAGGGCGCCCTGCAAAGTACCGGGGTACAGACAGACCTTGCTCTGGTGGGAACCGGCTTTTTTGTTATGAGAAGCGGAGAACAGTTTTTCTATACCCGTGCGGGAAATTTTGGGCTTGATAACCAGGGAAATCTGGTAAACCCGGGTAACGGCATGAGGGTTCAGGGCTGGATGGCCGAGGATATGAGCCTGGATGTTTCACGGGATGTAGAGGATTTGGTAATCCCTGTAGGTTCCAAGGATCCTGCCAGGGCAACAACCATAGTTAATTTTGCCTGTAACCTTGACAAACGGGTTCCCGAGCTTCCAGAAGATCCCACAGCCGCCCAGATTAGGGCCAGTACCGTAAGAACTTCGCTTAAAATATACGACTCGTTCGGCGATGTTCATACCCTTCAGGTAGATTTTACCCGTGTACCCGGCGTGAATAACAGCTGGACTGCATCGGTAATTATAAATCCGGAAAGCGATCCTCCCACCAATACTGCCGTAGGGCTTGGAGAAGAAGATCCTGCTATCGGGGGTCCTAACATCTTTACGATCAACTTTGATAATGACGGACTGCTTCTTTCTGCGATAGACGGGGCAGGGAACGAATCCGGCGGTGTTGGACAGGTATTAATGAATGTTGCATTTGATGTTCAAAGCAGCAACCCTGACGATGACGGCGCTTTGGTCCGGCAGGTTTTTGCATTGGATTTAGGTGTTGTCGGCGGTTATGAGCGTAATATTACCCAATATGCCCAGGAAAGTTCCACCAAAATGGTAGAGCAGGATGGCTACGGCATGGGTTATCTTGACAGTTTTAGGATTGACGAGACGGGGATTATTACCGGAGTATTCAGCAATGGCACCAACAGGGTACTCGGTCAGGTAGCCCTGGCAAGCTTTGCCAACCAGGGAGGGCTGGAAAAAGCCGGTGAAAATATGTTTGTCCAGTCCACTAACTCAGGTCTGGCAAATATTGGAGCTGCACGAATTGCTGGCAAGGGAAAGATAATTGCCGGTACTTTGGAAATGTCCAACGTAGACCTGGCAGATCAGTTTGTTGACATGATCATAACCCAGCGCGGGTTCCAGGCTAATTCACGTACCATACAAACTGCCGATCAGCTGCTT
>Ga0099364_10003427_pt1 | contig 24619 bp, 17 predicted proteins | sample TergutTh196P3_FD_73070 | JGI IMG/M metagenome (GOLD analysis project Ga0099364, IMG submission 73070) | Microcerotermes parvus P3 segment gut microbial communities from Pointe-Noire, Republic of the Congo - Th196 P3 | ecosystem: Host-associated > Arthropoda: Insects > Digestive system > Gut ...
TATCGCCGCCAAAATCAAATCCAAGCAAAGCGGAAACAATATCTTTGCATGCGCCGCTGTTATAGGCATTGACGGCGGCAATCGCTTTTAGAACGCTTTCCCGCAAGTGCCCGGCATCTCCGGGGCTTTTTTCGATCGCGGCTTCTTCAGCCGGAAAGAGTGGCATCAGTTTAATGTATAAAGACATGACTCCCTCCAAAAAAACCGGGTATCGTGCCTTGCAAAAATCGCCGTTCCCGTCTTTTGCGGCTAGCTCCAGTTCCAAAGCGGTTTCTGACAGTTTCAATGCTCCGATGGCGCCGAGGGACGCCTTGCAAGCATGCACATAGGTGGCAAACTTCCTTATATCATTTATTTTCAGAGAATAGCTCATATCATCGCACAGGGACGGAGTTTTTTTGCAAAAAAGCGTCAGTGTGCCAAAGTACATGTCTTTCATATAGGATACAAGGCTCAATCCATAGGATGCGCTGATTTCCTCAATGTTGTCAAGGGCGTCCAAAAAGCCTTCATTAACCGCCTCGTCCGGGCTATTTCCGCCATTGTCCTGCGCCCTATGTTCGAGTTTATCCGGCGGCAGGCAGCTTTCCAGCACACGTTCCAATTCCTGTACGCTCAAAGGCTTTGTGACAAAATCATCAGGCCCGCCTGCCATAAGCATTTCTTTTGCCCCGGAAACAGCGTTGGCAGTCAATGCGACAATCGGAAGCGCCTCATATTTCCCTCCGAGGCTTCTGATTTGTAAAGCAGCCTCGACGCCGTCCATCCCGGGCATCATGTGATCCATCAAGACTATATCGAAATCCTTCTCCTGAACCAATTCAACGGATTCTTTACCGGATAATGAAAGCTCCGCGTCGATACCGAACAAACCGAGCATTCCATACGCTACTTTCAGATTAAACTCGTTATCATCCACCACCAGGACATTCGCCGACGGCGCAAGAAAAGCCGCGCGCCGGGATTTTGAATGCTTCTGCCTTGCCACTCCGTACCAGTTTCCTAAAACCATAGGAACTTTCACCGTGACGGTCGTGCCGGCGCCATCGGCGCTTTCCATGCCGATACTGCCGCCCATCATATCCACGAACGATTTGCAAATCGAAAGCCCCAACCCTGTCCCGACCATGCCTCTGCTTCTTTTCTCTTCGATCTGCTCAAAGGCTTCAAAAATCAGCGGTATCAGTTCTTCGGATACTCCGATGCCCGTGTCTTTTATTTTGAATGCAATCATTTCGCCATCGGTCGTCACTTTTAATCGCACAGAGCCTTCGTCCGTGAACTTTATGGCATTGGTGCATACGTTAATCAAAACCTGCCTCAGCTTCACGTCGTCGCCGAAAAGGCACCCGGGCAGCCGCGCGCTTTTCTCAAGCTCGAATTTTATCCCTTTCCGCCGAGCGGAATACTGCGCCAATGAGCTAACCTGATCCAAAAGAATGTTGAAATCGTAGTCTATCTGATTGAGGCCCAGTTTGCCGTGTTCGATTTTTGACAAGTCCAGCAAGTCGTTGATTAGCGACAGCAAGGAAGATGCGGCCGTGTGGATATCGTTCACATAGCCGGTTTGTGCTCCATTCAGGAAGGAATTCAGCAACAGCTCTGACATGCCGAGGATGGCGTTCATGGGAGTGCGTATCTCGTGGCTTATATTCGCCAGAAATATGGACTTGGCGGCTTTTGCATGATTGGCGGTTTCCGCATTTTTCAAAGCTATCTCCAAGTTTTTGTTGAGGTTTTGAATAGCCCGGAACTGCCTGACGATTTGAACTTGGTATTTTATTCTGAGCATTACCGTCGTTTCTTGAAACGGCTTGCTTATGTAGTCCGCGGCGCCGAGGAGGAGCCCCTTTTCTTCGCTGCCGCTGTCGCTTAGCCCGGTTATGATAATAACGGGGATATCTTTCGTTTTTTCTGATTTTTTCAGCAATGACAGCGCTTCATACCCGTCCATCCCGGGCATGATGATGTCAAGCAAAATAACGGTGGGCAGGTATTTTTCCGCGGCTTCTATAGCGTCCGCCCCATTTACCGCCGCATAAATGGCATACTCCGAATTCAGCATGCCCGTCAGGGCAGACAAACTCATGCTGTCGTCGTCCACAATGAGGACGCTGTCCCTCTCGGAAAGCATCATTTCCATTTTTCGGTTTTCTCAATGGTATTGTTAAGGCTCTGATGTATTATCGAAATACTGATGTGCGCTTTGTCTATGTCCGTGCCTATATCGTTTGTCTTGTCATTTATGGAACCAATTGATTTTGTCGATTCAACCGAAAGCGTCTCCGATTCGGAAACCGTCAGCTTTGACTTGTTTGCAAGCGTACGGATCTCATCCGCGACGACGGCAAAAGTTTTTCCGTGCTGTCCCGCGCGCGCCGCTTCTATGGATGCGTTTAGTGAGATTATGTTTATGTGCGACGATATTGAGTTTATATCCGACGTTATGTTTTCATAGCTCATGATCGCATTATTGAGGACTTCCAACGAACGTTGTATCTCTTCAGATTTGCTTTTGATGTCAGTAATATCCTTTATGAGATAATTGATGCTGTTAATGTTCGAGGTGGCGATATCCAAAATGAACTGGTGTTCATCAAGCACTTCGTCACGGAGTTTTTTAATGCAGTTTTCCGGAATATCTATGCCACTGGCGATTTTTCTCGCCATTTCCACGCAGGAATCGGAGCCGCACGCACCGCAATCAAAATGCCTGTCAACTTCGTTTTCCTTCCCCAGCTCCAAAAATGCTTGCTCCAGGCTTTCCTCCCTATAAGTATATTCTTTGACGTCCACGCAAGTATATTTCCTGACAAAATCGTCAAGTTTCAGCATGCGGTCATATTCTTCGAAAAGCTGCACATATTGGTCATAATCGAGCCCCTCATATACATTTTTCCTGCCCCGATCCATAATCGTGCTTATCCGGAACCTTGATTGATTATGGCAGACGGCGGTTCCTACGTTGCATCCTTCGTGGCAGTTCAATACGTCAAATACGTCAGGAAGATTTTCTTTGCTTTCCGTAGCAAACTTCTTCAGGGATTCAAACACGAATTCCCCGCCTTCGGACTGGTCTATCCGGAGCTTTTTGCCGTAAAAATACTCTATGTTTTCTTTCAAGCCTCCCGGCATGGGGTACAGCATGCCCAGGGCGGAATCTTGATGATCGAACCCCGATATCTCCGAAGGCAGCTCTATGTCGTGTTCTTCTATGTATTTGAGGATTTTTTCGAGCGTGACGTTGTATTTCACATAATGCGTCGCGTCGAATTCGTGCGCTTTCGCGATGCATGGGGAAAGAGCCGCTATGCTGTCGTTTACGTTGCAGTATTTTTTCATGTAAATGGCCGTGCATAGCATCGGGCTGTGAATGGGTGAAAGGTATTGCAGCAAATCATGGTTGTACATGAGCACAAAGTTGACTATCACGGGGCAAGGCTGCGTAATGACGGGGTTTTTTGTTTTTTCGATCGCGCGCATATGCGCCCATGTGCAAATATCCGCGCCGACCGAGACATCGTATATTTTCCTGACGCCCATGTTTCGCAGCCAGGTAAGCAGCCTGCCGCCATCGTCTTCATTGACGCGATACGCGGGGGCGACTAGCATGGAGATGGCCGCGCCTCTTCTCAGGTCTTCGAGAAATGCCTCGGTGTCGTCGACAAAGTCCCTTACTTCGTGCCGGCATGTCTTGATGCAGGCCCCGCACGCTATGCATCTGTCATTGTTGACCGAGACGTTTATGGAGTTGCCCTTTTTGGAAACTTTGTTTGCGCCTTCGATTGGACATACGCGGATGCAGCGGTTGCAGCCGACGCAGTTTTCCTCGTTGTTTGTTATTAGTTTTCTCATTATGTTTCATTTCCCCTCATTTTCTGAGATGTTTTTCAATGCAGTCGTGTAGTTCGCGCATTTGGATTGGTTTGCGTATGTAGTCATTTGCCCCGCGTGCCGTCATCTCCGATTCCATCCTGTCATTCGTGATTGCCGTGACGAATATTATAGGCACGTCGGGGTTATGGCGTTTTTCCGAACGAATATGCATCAGTGTTTCGTATCCTGTCATGTCCGGCATATCATAGTCAAGCAGCACTAAATCCGCCTTATGGCCCGATGTCAGGTATTTTACCGCCTGCGCGCCGGATGTAAATGCTATTGTCTCGTATTTGTCTTTAAGCATCATTTTGATCATGTCGCAAACGGACGACTGGTCATCGACCACCACGATAATAGGTTGGCTCATTGCTATATCCTCCTATTTTTTATACTTTTCCTACGGCAGCATGACCGTGAATTGGCCCGGCATGGTGAATTGTATCACGCCGCCCCATGTACACATCAGTTTTGACATATTATCGATCGCCGGGAAATTCCCCATCAATACGGTCGGCGTCCCGGGCATCCAGGGCGAAACTGTGTTCGGCACGCATGGCGCCGGAGTGAATAACACCGGCGGGGGCCTTTTCGTCGCAGGATTTGCGACGCTGTTGCACATACCAAAAGGCAGGATGTTGACCATTGGCTTGAAATCCATTATTGTCGCCGGCGGCATGTTCGATGTAAGAATATTCGTCGGAATCACCATGAGGCTCGACGGCGACACCCCGAATGAGCATTGCATCATCGCGCCGTTACAAACGCACGTACCCAAAAGCATGACCTCCATAACCAATTCTCAATTATAACACCTACCCTACAAAAACACAATATCCGCGTATTCGCGCAAATCTTCCCTTGACACTATCGTGTTGGTCTTACGCAGTTCGACCACAGCCGAACGCAACAGGGCCCGCATGCTGATCGGCTCATTCGCGGAGGCGGCAAGAAACGCGGCATGCATGACTATATTCTTAATGTTGCCGCCGGAAATCGAAAAACGCTCAGCCAGAAAACCATAATCAATATCGTCGGCGGCAGGCACCGTCGGGATTATCATCTTGCGCCAAAGAGTCTCGCGCACCGCGGCTTCAGGAAACGGGAAATGTATGACGAAATTAATGCGCCTCATGAATGCATTATCGATATTTTGAAGAAGATTCGTCCCCATGATAATAATGCCTTCATATTCCTCCAACTGTTGAAGCAGGAAAGCCGTTTCCACGTTGGCGTGGCGATCGTGCGAATCCTTGACCTCGCTGCGCTTGCCGAACAGGGCATCCGTCTCGTCGAAAAACAGTATGCATCCGGAATCCTTTGCTTCCTGAAACACGTTTCTCAGGTTCTTTTCGGTCTCGCCGATATATTTGCTGACGATTGCCGACAATTGTATTTTATACAATTCCATATGCAAATGTCCAGCAATAATTTGCGCGGCCATTGTTTTTCCTGTGCCCGGAGGGCCTGAGAACAGCATCGAAAGCCCTCTGCCGTAAGCGATTTTCTTTTCATAGCCCCATTCATGGTAGACCTTATGCTTATAGCGCACGTGCGCGCAGGCTTCACGCAGCAGATCCGCCTGATATTCAGGCAGGACAAGATCATCCCAACTGTATATCGGTTGTACGCGCGCCGCCAGCGTGTCGAGATTGATCTTTATTTGCTCATAGCAGGATGGATATAGATCATCCGCACCGATGGAGGCATTGCCGTATGTCGCCCTCAACCCCTCCGCCTTGCGTACGCTGTTTTTTATTTGCAGAGGCGTGAAATTGAATTTTGTCGTCAACTCGCTCAAATCGATTTCATCCGACAACGGAACTTCACGCGAAAAGAATCTCCACAGCTCAAGCTGCATATCCTGCGCAGCGTTGGGGACTTCGACATCAACCTTTAAAAACGCCGGCGGCAACCCGGGGTCATTCCATTGTTTTTCCGAAACCAGAAAAACCGCGCCCCTGAGCAATCCGGAAGAGCGTGAGAGCGCTTCGATGAATCCTGACATGGCCTTTGGCTCCTCCATGAGCGATTCAAACCGCCAAAAACACAAGTTCCCTGCGTATAATGCGCCTTCCCTGACTATATCCCGCGTTTTATGCTCCATTTCGCCTTCTTGATCCGCAACGGCGCGAATATCCACGAACAGGGCGCGCTTCCCGGCATTTTTCTGCGCGTGCGCTATATGGAATCTGCGCCCGGAACCTGCCGCCCCGGTTACGCACACTGCGGCGATTTTATTATGCCCCGCGGCCATTACTTCCCCGATACGCCCGCTCAAATCCATGTTCACGCATATCTCATGAAGGTCCATGTCTTCCTGCCTGACGAGGTAGCCGGGCAGATTATCCCCATATCCGCCGCCAAGCAAGTAATCAAGTATCCGAGGGTGCAATATGAGCGGGATGCGCAGGGCATCCTCCGTGCCGCGATCTTCAAGCAAAAAGCGCCTAAGCGGTGAAAATGGCAGAAAATACGGATAATATTCCGCAAGTTTCTCGCCCGGTACGGCGAGGATGTCGATGGCCGTTTCCGCCAGGGGGTGCTTTTTTGTTATATCGTCCTGCAAATAGACAAATATCTTCTCATATTTGCGTTCGTGCGTCGCCACAAATGCAAGGAGCAGGCAGAATGTGGAGAATTCGTCAAGATTGAATCTGCGAATGAGCTCTAAAAACGGCATATGCCCGCCCGCCATGAGCGTGGCGTTTAAACGCGACAGAAAAAAACCCCTCAAAGAGTTGATGTCCGCGCTTTCCTCCGGCGAAAGATTGACTCCCGCAGTCGATCTTGCCGCCATTTGCATGTTTGTTTCAAACTCCGCTCGGCTGACCGCAAGCCCCAGCATATTTTGCATCCTGTTTTCCGGCCCGACCCATTGATGGTGCGCATAGTGATAATATAGCCAAATATCCAGCACCATCATGAAATCCTCAGCCATTTCCCATTGGTCGCAGTATGGTTCGCCATAAGAAGTCATATCCGGCCCGTCTGTCATACCAAACATTCCCGTTCCTCCTGACTCGAATGCGTATTGCGCGAAGCGTTCAACAAGGCTTCCCAACGCGCATAGAATGCGGCGGACATGCGCCTGAGCCCCTCCTCAAAACACTCGCTGATCGAATAAATGTCCGTTACCGGAATGTCGCACCTAAAAGCGGCCAACCCGCCCTGTTCCGCGTCAAGCAGGAAGTAACTCCCTAATCCGCATGCCGCGTTAAATTCGTTCAGCCGTTCGAGCACGGTTGCGCGGCGTTCCCCCGGGATCCGCCAGGGGTACGCCGAATAGCATGTTATCCTGTTTTCTCCGCAGGAGATTGCCATTTTCCACCTTCTCCCGCCTAATCCGGCGGTCAATATTAAATAGCCGCCCTGCGCAGCATAGCTGAACTCATAACGACGCAACTCCGTCTCAATATATCCCTTTATCATCTTTTCAGTCAAAATAACACCCACAAACAATTCGTAATTCGTAATTCGTAATTCGTAATTAGCTAGTCAGGACACCTCGTCTTTGCAAGCCGTAGCGAAGCAATCCAGTCCTTTTTGCACCGATTATTATGTTTCTTTATGGATTGCCGCGTCGCTTTGCTCCTCGCAATGACGGAACCGCGAGATTTACGATACATCCTGAGTTGTTACAATTTTTAATTCAAAATTCCCTACACATGACCGCTGAAAAAAAGCGTCTCCATCGCGCAAACGGGGCCGTCGGGCGGGCCGGACAGCACTCCAGCAAGAGCTTGCGTGTCAATCCCCGCTTCGGATTCCGCGAGGGCCCGTTGCATCTCCTCGCCTTTTTCCATGAGCTTCAGGACATTTTGATTTCCCAATAAGCCCGCCGCCTCTTCGCTCTTCTCAGGCGACAGCGCAGGCCGCTCCCCCAAACTCAAGGCATGCAACGCCGCAAGCGCCTGACCCTTAACAGCCTCCTGCGGGTTCTGAGCGTCCCGCTCCCCGCCCCCCTGTTGTATCTTATCAACCGAGCTTAAATCTTTATTCTCATTGCTTTTCAACTCTCAACTCTCAACTTTCAACTTTCAACTTTCAACGTCATCTTCCCCTTCCGCTCCAGTCAACAACGTCTCAACTATTTCCTCTTCGACCGACGGCTGTGAAAAAAGCTCGGCGGCCCTTCTTGTATCGGCAAGAATCTTCCGCAACTCAAAGAGGAAATTAATACGCATTCGGTTTTTATGGGCAATAATGCTATTGAGCCTGTTTGTCCCGTACTCCAATGCCCTTTTTTTATCGCCGTCCGGAAGCCCCCGAAGCTCTTCGCGGTAGCTTTCCAGCTTCATCTTTTCAGGTTGCGTGTTTAGAAACGGGTACATCCTGTATGCCGTGTCGATTTCCGGCAGGCCAAGCCTATCGTCTATGTCCCCGGATGCCATGCGTTCAAAAACCTCCAATGTCCTTGTCACGTTTTGCGCTGTATTTACGACAAGCGAAAGCGCCCCGCGCGTGAATCTGTGGTATGACAGCGATGCCCTTGAGTCGGGCACGCGCATCTGTGTCGCGCCATGCTCTCGCACTTCCGATTGCCGGGAGTCGGAAAGAGGGCTTTGGTCTATCGTCCTTCTTATGCATGAGGCCAGCATCACTTTTCCGCCGCCCTGCCCAACGGCGCACATCAACTTGCCCTTTGTGAATGCCGTTTCGGAAAACCTCCTGTAAAAATCGCTGTCTTCCAAGCCTTCGGCATCCATAGTTTCCATGCCGCTGCCGGCGTCAATCGTTTGTTTGTCTTTTTCCTTTTCCCCCGAAGCGCTCAGTTCTTTGTTTACGGCATCAAAGCTTTCCCGTTCGGGATTCGCCATTTTCTCGGCGTTGACGCGCCCAAGCAAATCAAACAGCCCTCGGCTGTGTTCAATAAGATGATGCACCGGATCGCGCGACGGCACCCTTTCGAGCCCGGCGATATGAGCCAATTCGCCCTCAACAAAACGCCTACTCCCACCCGAATCCTTCGCCGCAACAGGAGGACGTTTATCTTTTTTCTTCACAGCAACTATATTATGCATCGTACCCCTCATTACGCATTACGCATTATGAATTACGCATTACGAATTACGAATTACGAATTACGAATTATTCCGTAAACCCGTTCAGTATGGCAAAAGCGGTCAACTGGACCCTGTCGCTGACGCCCAGCTTTACATATATGGCGGAAAGCATGTTGCGCAGGCTCCCCTGCGAGTAATGAAGCTCCGAGGCTATTTTTTCGCTGCTCATGCCCCTGCCGGTCATCCTGACTATACGTTGCTCGATATCCGAAAGCCCGTAACGCCGCGCCGCGTCCTCCGCCCCCAATATCAGGTTTTCCCCCGTCCAGACTTTGAGGCCGCGCATCACGCTGTTGACGGCGGCCCGCAAGCCCTCCGGCCTTATGTCGCGTGATAAATATCCGTTCAAATAGTGCCTTGCCATTCCGCTTACCGTATCGCCCGGCGCGCATATCCCAATGATTCTTAATCTGCTGTCCAAACTTTTCAAAGCTTTCGCGTATTTTTCTATCAAACCCGGCTCTGCGATCAGCACTGAGGGCGAGTATCTCTTGTAGGCTTGATTCAAATCAATGTCCGGCGAGGCGGCGATGCACCGCAGTATCGGCTCCGCGCCCCCGCCAAGCGTTTCGCAAACGCCGCGCATGTACCCCGCATCTTCAAGCGCGACCAACGCGGCGGGCAGCTCCGTTTTTGACGGAAAAACGCATCTCAGGTTCAAATCAAAGCCGTTCGACGTGTCCGTCTCAAGTTGTGCGCACATCTTTTTCGAGATTTTTTTCAGACGCGCATACGCTTCTGCCGTCTCAAAATCGGGTATGACCGGCTCGTCGGAGCGTATGGTCAACTCCATTCCGCCGTCAAAAACCCGTAGGCTCACCTCAACGACGTCGGCAGTCCCGCACATGGCAATGAGCATGACTCCCTCCCTCGCCGCTTCTATTATGCCATTTTCCAACGTTGTACCGCATCTTGGCGATGCAATATGATGAAACACGACGCGCGGCGCAAAGTCGCCTTCCTCGGGGCTCAAGCTTTTTTTCAAGCGTTCGGCAAATTCCTCGCGCCTGCCGCCGCAGGCTAGCATGCCCGCGTATTCCCGCTGTTTTTTAAGCTCGGCGAAGCCTACGCCTGTGTTTCCGTTTTTCAGAACATCCTCAAAGCTGTCCAACAGCAATGTCAGCCTTCCGGCGAACTGTTTTCCCAAGCGCTTTGCTTCGCGCTCCGACGCCAGCGCGTCAGCCATCCTGAGGCGGGAATTCAACGCGCTGCGCTGGCTGGCGAGTTCCCTGCTGCGGTTTGCCTGAACTCGTTCGCTCTCCATTATGTCGCTTATGTCCATAATGAGAAGCGACATGCTGAAATCAGGATGAAAAGCAGGTTTCGCGCTCATGCGGTAGTGCTTTCCGTCAAATCTGCGGTAATCGATCGTACACTCCTCAAATGCCTGTATAAAGCCCGCAAGGACTTCCGCTTCCCCCAAGCATCCGTCGTCGGCCATGTCCCAAAGAGCCCCGGCAAGCTCTTCAAATTCCATCCCTAAACGCAATGCGCAGCTTTCATGAAAAAATTCACGCGCACCCTCGTTGAAGCCTTCCGCGGCAAGTTCCCTGTTAAACAGGATCACTCCGCACGGCAGCATGTCCATCAGCGAGTTCAGCTCAAACTGATAGTTATTCATCATTTCCGCATTCTCATTTCGCATTTTGCTTAACGCCTCCTGAGACAAACATATACAGCGCGCCTGCGGCTATAAACGCGCCTCCTAATGCCGCAAATGCTCCTGTGCCGCCAACTGCGGCGGCGATGATCAGGCCGTATGCCATTGGCGCCAATGTGTTGATCGCCCGCATTATCGTATTCCCGACCGCGAGAGCGTCCACCGGGCGCATGGCGCCTATTCCGGGCAGTTCAAGGAAGATAAGCATGGCGGTGGGGGTTCCCAGTCCGTCAAAAATGCCCAGAAGAAACGCGCATATGAGCAGGGTCAGCCATGCGGGAGGCAAAACCACGATGCCGATCGCCACGCCTCCCACAACGATCACCGCCGCAATCAACGCATTCCCCGGGAGTTTTCGCTTGAGCAGCTTTAAAAGCGGCGCGCCGAGGTATATCCCCGCTACGCCATTGGCAAGAAAGCCGCAGCTGAGCAGCAATGGTGAAAGGCCGCTTGTCTGGGCGAAAGCCGGCATGCCCGCGACGATAAACATAAGCCCAAGACTGAGAGGCGCCATTACGAGCAAAAAATACATCAGCGCTTTCGGCCTGAGCAGGGATTTCAATATCAGCGCATGTTCCCGCCCGGATTCCGCAGGGCGCTCCGGCTGTGTTTCGCGTTGCTTTGAAATAAGCGCTCTCCACGGCATCAGCGTATAGAATATTGCTCCGGCCGCCGCGCATACGCTTGCCGCGACAACGAAACACATGGCGACACCCATCGTCGAGGCGATGACCGCGCCAAGCGACCCGCCCGCCATAATTCCGCCAAGCAGTCCGGAGTTAATGCCGGAAAGCGCGGACGAACGCTCGTCCCCCTCGAACGCGCCATATGAAACGACATAGTTTAACGTATATAGAACGCCGGAAAACCCGAGTCCGGAAGCAAAGCGCAGGGCTGTCAACCAGTAGGGATCCGCAATCAGCAGGCAGATGAGGTTCGCCGCTATGAACAGCGACAGGGACATCCCTAACCCGCCCCTGATCCTGACATGCCTGAAAATCGCGGCGCTGACGATGGAGCCTATCATAAGCGCGAATATCTCGGCGGTCACAGGTATCCCTGCGCTAACGTCAATAGTCAGGCCGAACATGCCCTGACGCCATTGTTTGACCAGCATCGACGAGAATGGCACGACTATGTAAACCCCCGTATACATCAAAAACGAGCACAGCCGCAACCCTATGCGTATCCCTGCCCTTTGCCCGGTGCCAGTTTTCTCGAAACCATTGCCCGTCCTGAGCATGATCAATTCGGGCAGTTTTGTTATCTCGATGACCGCGACGATGCAGATGACAAGCGAGATGAAAGACAGAAGCAGGGTTTCCGCCATTTTTTCGTCGATATACTGCTTGGATATCGTGGCGTCAAGCCTCACGTTTATCTCTCCGTCCCCTCCGGAAATCGGGACGCCGATCTGGTATTCGTCTTCCCTGACAAGCACGTCCCGGCTATCCGCCATGACATGGACAAGTTTTATGTCCCACAGCCCGGGCATATGGCGAAGTTTGTCCGCAAAAAATTCGTCAAGCCCATGCATCCTGTCGTAAGGCACGCCCCTTTCATGCACATGGCTGACTAGCGACTCCATATACAGGCAGGTGGTGTACGCGCTCTGAAGCATCATTTCCCTATACTGCCTCTGGTATGAAAAAAAGCTAAACGCGCTCTGAATCAATATCCCTATCATCAGCATCATCACGGGAACAGCGATTAGCAGCTTTCCGTTCAAAACGCCGCCCGCTCTCCCCGACGCGGCTATCCAAACTAGCATTGCCGCCATGACGCAGCCGGCGACGACCAGCGTCATGATAAGTATCCCTCTGCTTTGCTGTGCGTAAAACCCCTGTTCCCCGGCCGGGTATACAAGGCAAAGATTCCCCGATTGCCTGCCATCCTGTCCATAAATCGGCTGTATCAGCAGCTCGAAGCCCTCCGACACGACGATTGCGCTCTCGCGGTCCTGCGCGCCGTCCCGCGACATATGCGGCCTTACCTGCTCCGTCCTGATTAGCCCCGCGTACGCGCCGTCAAAGTCAAAGGTAGCGTAAACCAACGCGCCCGCCGCATCCGTGAGCGCCGCTTGCGCATCTTTTCCGATATAACTTGTCGTGCGCAGCAGGAGCTTGTCAATGCCGTAATAGCTCTCAATAGTTTTTCCATTGCGTATGGCAGACTCGATGTCGGAAACGCTCTGGTGGAGTATCGTCCTGTACAGATGCCTGTTTATCTCATGGCTGTTGCCCACGAAGGACGAAAAGCCGATCCAAAACACGAACAGCAGCGCCCCAAGCGCCAAAATCAGGTAAACTGCCGTGATTACAGGAAGTTTTTTTTGGACGTTTTTTTCTTGGTTTTCCACAAAATCTCTCTCCATATCAGTTTCCGCCGGGGTTGGAAGTATAGACGCGTTCGCAAGCCAAGAGCATGTCAAACGTGGGTTTGAACCCTATTCTTTCCGCTACGTCAAGATTGAGGATCAGATAGGGCGAATTTCTGTACTCTTGCGGCAGCTCCGAAAGCGGCGCCCCGGCTAGCGCCTGCGTTATAGACCGGGCGCTGAAAACGCCAAGCCCTTCCATTTCAAGGGCGGAGACATTCATAAGCGCGCCGCGCTCAACAAGCACCTCGCCTACTTGCACGAAGACAGGTATTTTGTTTTCCGTGAATACCTCAAGCAGCTCTTCCGTCCTTTCGACGTCCAAAACAATATCCGTCGTAAGCATGAATGCGTCAATGCCTTCCTGTTCGACAAGGCGCTTGAACTCGGCATTCAAATGCTCATAATAGCGGTTCACCGTGTCTTCCGAAGACGTGTCTATTCGCGCTATTTGCGAGTGCGTCATGCGAATCCCCAGAGTATCCGCCGCTTTTTCATAGGAATCCAAGGCCGCGATCGTTCTGTTGTGATACACGATCCCCAAGTTGCGGAAGGGGAAGCAATCGTAATAGTATACAAGCTGCCTTTCATAAGCCGTGGGGTCAAATGTCGCCCATCTATAGGGGTCGCCGGAATCTTCCAAAGACATGACAAGGCCGCTGCCGACGGGGTCAACGGCGCCGAACATCATTACCGGCACTTGCAGCTCAAATGACGCGATCATGGCGGCCGGTCCCGTCCCCATAGTTATGATGACGTCAACCGCGCCGTTTCTCACATGTTCCGTCAGGCTGCGCCGAATTTCCTCCTCGTCGGTAAATTCAGTGTAATAGTTAGCGCTTTCGTCAAAGCGGACGTAAGGGCCGATATCCGTCCGCGCAAGCCAGTTTATCAGCGCGCCCGCGTCCGTGTCGCCGGGGTCGAACGGAAGATAATCGAACGAAATCCAACCCTCGTCGCGAAGCCCCATGACTATATAGTATAAAACCATACCCGTGACCGGATAGGGGTCGATATCCACATAGGCAAGCGTGAACGGCATCCCGTCATCCCTCGTTTGAGGCGGCACGGCGGACGTGGCCCTCGGCAGCCCGCCCAATCCCAAGTCAATATCGACATACTCGTCCTGCCCGCGTTCACGGAGCATGCCGCACCCGCTTTGCATCACGAGCATAATGGTGAGGCAGATCGTCAGCGCTTTTCTCCGCATTATTCACATCCCCTTATTCCCTATTCCCTTACAGCGTTATGAGCAGCACATTGTTGCCTAATTCCTGAAATCCCAGATTTTCCATTATTCTTGCCGAAGCGTGGTTTTCAGGCGCGCTTAATCCGAACACAATGGGGTTTTTTTCAAAGTATTCATACAAGTATTCCCGCATGAGCATCGTGCCAAGATTCCGCCCCCTGCATAAAGGCGATATCCAAAGCGGTCCGAGTTCACCGTTGAGGTGCGTTGAAATGAAGCCGACGCGCTCCCCGCGCCACAGAAGGCCGAGGCTTAGATTTTGCCGCAGCTGCCGCCTGAGCATGTCCGCGGTGAATTCCATGTCCTCACACAGGTCTATGACAAGCGCGTCCCATGATCTGTCCATCGGCACGATTTTGGCGTCTTCCGGCAGCAGCCTGTCAGGGTATGGCCGCAACATTTGCCGGGTTATCACATTCAACCTGAAATACTTGTACTTCGCTTGGGGAAAAAGCTCACGCCAGATTTCCTCGTATTCCGCGTCAATGGCGATGATTTGGTTCAAAAGGCCGTCTATGCCCTCCGTCAGCGTTTTTACATCCTCCGCGCAGTTAATGACGAAGCGGAAATATCCGTTTTTCATGTCACGTACCCGAACCGACTGTCCCGAATGCATGAAATGGTCGTTTTGCCCGCTTAATACGGCGGACAGCACCGGCGCGTAACGCACGGTGTCCGATGTCATGTGATCCGGAACTTCGCCAATTCTGTATCTGGATTTCGGATTTCGGATTTCCCCATGCGCCACTTTCACTTCTCCCCTCTCAACTCTCAACTCTCAACTCTCAACTCTCAACTTTCAACTTTCCTCTCCTCACGCGTATCGCCCTGACTGTGAGCGTCGACGCGCCTGCGGCGAAGAGCGCTGCGTAAATCACGGAGTAGCTTTTCAACAAGTTCGCGCTGTATTGGCTTACATATGCCCTTGAAACGGTGAATGTCACGTGCATGTTGGAATTAATGCTCATGGTATGTATCATCGGGATGCCCTGAACCGATTTTTTTAGCCAACTGTTTTGGTCATAAATCGCATCAGATGAAATGCCCATCGCTTTAAGCGCGTTAATGTCGCTTTGCAGCATTTGAGCGACACGGTTTACCGATTGGACGGTCGCCGATTCCGCGATGTCGCTGTAGCGGGCATATGACAGCCCAAAGTCCAGTGAAAGGGCGATCAGCGCGATCATGAACGTAACTGCCAATATCCCGCCTGTTTTGGGCCTCTTGATCAGAAATATTATCAGTCCCAGCCCGAGCATCTCCAGGGCTATGATCAGGCTTTGCCTTAATTCACGGCTGACAAGCCCGCTTGTGGAAAAAAACACAATGTCCCTGTTGAGGCGCACTATTAAATATGCCGTCCCGTCCGTGTCGAGTATGGGCAAAATCAAGTCGAAAAATTCGGCGTTCCCGTGAAGGTAATAGTCGTTTTCATTTTCAAATACCATTTCGCGCGGCCGCTGCAGCGGGACGCCGTCCCCCGTCGGATGCTCAAGGCTGTATAGCAGCCTATCTCCGCTCCCAACGACGTAAACGCCCTCCACGTATGAAGAACAACGCTGTATGTCCCGCAGCATGCTGTTAATGTTGTAGAATTGTTCCAGATTTTTGCCGTTTTTGACGCCGTACTCTATCTTTTGAATGTTCTGACGGGCCTCTACGGCAATCCTCATAAATGTCAGGTTTTCGTAGAGCGAACGGGCAGCTTCCCGTTTTACGAGAAATGAGGGCATAATGACTCCCCACAGCACGGCGGCCATAGCGACAAACACGAGGAATCCCCGCAGTTTGGAATTCGAAGTTTGGGCTTCGCCCGCCTGCCGGAGGGGCAGGTTGGTCGATATATCATCAGCTCGGAATTCCGAATTGATTAATTCTCCTCTCTCAATTCTCAACTCTCAACTCTCCTATGTCCGTTTCCTTCCCGTGCACGATGGCGACGCTCCACGTTTTGCCCGCGGACGGCGCTTCAAGCTCGGCTTGGCGCACGGAGTCATACCGCTCGGGAACCGCAATAAAGAATGAACCATCGGCAGCCGTATGAAACTCAATAAGCTCAATGAGCGGGGTGGCGCGCGCGTGAGGGTATGTCAAACCCTGCTCCAGGGGATAAATATTGCCGTCCGTATGCGTGCCGGTTATGAAGCACGTTTCCTTTCTTTTTTCGTCCTTGTCCGCAATCAAGAATTTGCCTGGGAGCGGCAGGCGCCGCGTTTGCTGGCTCGAAAACAGCTTTATCTCTTTATCGCCGGCCTTGAGGTCGTCCTGTGCCACTTTCAACAGTTCGCGCCCTTCAAGAACATAGAACAGCACCTTTTCGAGCGCTGCTGGAACGCCGTCCTTTATGAGCCTGCCCCGCAAGGCCGTCGGTGCGCCGCCGAAAGGATATGCCCTCCCTGGGCTGAGCACCCTGTAAATAACGCTGTATTGCCCCGCTTCTTCCGGAACGTCAAGCTCGACTATCTCAGGCAGGAACAAAGGCGACAGTATGTCGATCCTGACAGGGCCGGGCTGGAGGTTTGGAAATACAAAATAGCCGTTTTGCTTATATATGGGCCGTATCGGGTTCCGCCCTACGAGAAACGATGCTTCGGGTGCGCGAATAGGGCGTCTGCGATATCCGTCAAACAACTGTAAAACGGCGGAAAGCCGAATATGCATAAGCCTCACCCCTAACGCGGCCAAGCCGCAAGCCGCAATTCACAATTCATTACGAATTTCACTCTCAACTCTCAACTCTCAACCAACTGGCTCCCTGCCTCCCGGCGATATTTCAATGCGCGCTTCGCTGATGCGCACGGCCACAGGCCGTATCCTGCGGGACTCGAGCGAGACCGAAACGCTCAATCCAAACGACATCTTGATGGGCTTTGACGCATTGTTCCAAATCTTGGCAAGATCGTCCGGAGACAGCTTTAGCATCTCAACGTTCAAAACCGTGTCTTCACCCGCGAGGGAACCTTCGAGATATTCCTTTTCGATTAACGGCATATCGGTGATTATCTGCATAGCGCGCCCCATTATCCGGTATTCATCGGCGGAGCGCGTCTGCGGGGGCGCCTTTGAATGCGCGGTGACAAGCAAATACAGTTTTATCTGCATCGGGGCGAAACGTTCAATGGTCGGGTCGGCCGGGTCCGGGCGAAATCCGGTCGGACCTCCGCCTTTCTGTTCCTCAAAATTGTATATCCACACCGTAAGTTGGAAATCCTCCGGTTCCTGAGGCATGCACAGGCCAATCGATTCCGGCGATGCGATAGGCTCCGGGGTCATATTCTTTTTTAACATGTTCACCACCGAAAGCCCTGCTTCCGCTATGGCATTGCTGCTGCCCATTTATTCTTCACCCCTGTCTTCCTCATATGCCCCGTCCTGGGGCTCGTCTTCCTCTTGGGGAGGGTCTTCGGTTTTCTGCGCGATTTCAAAAAAGCGGCCGGCGTTTTGAAATCCGTCTATATAGGCCCGCCCGGCTTCCTCACCGCTTCCGTCATAGAAAACCACCTCAATCACGCTTTCTCCGCCGAATACCGGCGGGCTGAACACGAGCCTGTCTTTAATGCCGTTCTCGGCCAGCAATGCGCCCTCGTAATAGAGCGCAGCCCGCGCTATGTCCCCCGAGATGCCGCCCGGCATCACCCACGGTTCGGAAATAACGAGAGCGAGTTTTCTGGCGTCGTCGTCCGCGCGGGCTGCCCCCCAACGGCCATCCGAGCTTTCCATCCACTCATACGAGGCATTTACCCTCATTTCAAACACCCATTCAGCTTCAAAAAACCACAATCTGGGCCGCACGTAGTATTCTGAGCTGATAAAGCCGCCAAGATGCTTGTCGAGCGCCGTCATAGCCGCCCCGTAAGAACGCTTTTTTTCATAGACGTCTATCCGGGCGCTAAGAAGCTCGCAAACAGCGTCAAAATACTCAAACTTACCTATCCTGTCCATATAATAAAGGCTTTCGAGACTTTTATGCGTCTTGTCGGCTGTCGCGTATCTGGCTAATGCATCATGCAGGAGCATAAGCTCAAGACGCGCGCTGTTTACCCAAGCCTCCGCCATTAGCCCCGAGGAAGGGCGCGATATGCCTTCAACCATTGCGAACAGCATTGACGGCAATGGCCCCGGCGCGTTCCACCATTCGGTGTTTTCCACATCCGCCAGCATCCACGCGGAACCGAAATCAAATCCGTCCGAAATCGAAAAGCCCGTGAGTTCCCTGAAACGGTTTCTGCTCACGCTGAGCCTCAGCTCGGATTCGGCAATATCTAATTGGGTTTTGGCATGCCTTGCGCGCAAATCGTTTAGCACGCTTATATCTATCTTTGACATTCTGAAATCCATTTGAGCGACGTCGATCCACGCGCCCAGCTCTCCCAACAGCTCCTCAAGCCCCGCCTGCCTTTGCAGTTCCGTATCGATTACTATGGCGGCATTCAATACATCCGCCGCGATGTCATGGCATCGGCCGCGGCTCTGCTCCCAAAGCCTGTGGATTTCCGATATCAAATCCGATATCTCCTTGTTCGGACGCTCCATCGGATCCGTCCTCAACTCGTAAAGCTTTTCCAACACATCCTTCTCTCTTGCCTGAAACGCCGGGATTTCCGCATCTCTGCCAAGCGCCGCTCCAATTGCGTCTGAGGCAGCTATCCGAGCCCCGGGGATTGCGCCCGGATTCGCGGAGGCGGGCGGCGACAAGAGTTCTCCAAGCCCGAAGAGCAAATAATACTCTAGGTCAGGCGGTTCATCAGCATTCAAACGGATTAGCCCGCCTGCCCCGGCGTCGGTTGAATCATTGGAACTCAGGGAGGATGCCTCCCCGGCGTCCTCGTATACGTATAGGGCAGGGACGGTTCCATCGACGGACAGCCATGTTGTCACTAAAACAGTGCCGCTGATTTCGCTATAAGCCGCCGCCCCGTCGTGCAGGACGATTCCAAGCAGGGCCAATGCCCGCGTGTCAGGAAATTGCCTTTCCTCCCCTGCGTCAGGATATGGGTGCAGGCTCCCTCCGCCGACACGCGGAATCATTGCTTCTGCGCTCATGACTATTCTCGTGAGCTTGGCGGGCCGCTCTTCGGTCGCATATTCAAAACGCAGCGCGAGTCCGAATGCGGCGTTGTATTGATGGAACTCCGTTTCGCCGATATCTTCCCTCATGCCCGATTCAAAAGCCGCAAATATCCCGGAAGGAGGCATTTTGAGCAGCGCGTCCGGTGAGATGCGCCCTTTTTCAAACTGCCCCGCAAAACTCAATCCTGAATTTCTGTGCGTAAGCGTGCCCTCGCCTTCCGCGAAACCGTCAGCAAACCTTCCCGAGTAAATCACGGCTCCGTCGCTAGTCAGGCGGCCCGTCCCATCCGCGGCGCCGTTTCTGAATTCACCTTCATATATCAATCCGTCCGGCAGCACAAGCCTTCCTTCGCTGGAATATTTCCCCGCTGAAAATCCGCCTTCGTAAACTATTTCGCCGGAGGCGCCGTATATGATCCCCTGGCCATCGTACAGGCCATCGGCAAAACTGCCCCTGTACAGGATGTTTCCCGCGTTATCGTACTGTGTGCCCGAGCCCGAACGAAGCCCCTGGGAAAACTCCCCGGAATATGCCTTATCCCCGTGATTCCCGAAATAATCCCCCCAACCTGACATTTCGCCGGCTCTGAACTCCCCTTCGTACAACAGCCTTGCGTCCCTGTACAAACGGCCATTGCCGAAATAGGCCCCTTTTTCAAAATCCCCTCTATAGACCAGGCGCCCGCCCGAGTCATATAGCTCACCCGCGCCGTGGTACAATCCGTTTTCAAAAAAACCCGTGTATTCGACCACCCCGGCGCGGCTGTAAAGAGTCCCGTGCCCGTGATACATCCCCAGAAAAAAGCCCCCTTCGTACTGGACGCTTCCGTCCGGGAATCGGAGTTCGCCCCGCCCGTTGTAAACCCCGTTGTCAAAATCCCCCTCGTACAAAAGTCCGCCGTTTTCGCCGTAAAGAGAGCCCCTGCCGTGGTAGAGCCCCATCGCGAAACCGCCTTCATATATCATCCGCGCGTCTTCCGCGTACTCTCTGCCGTAAATATCGTAAAGCCCCTCCGTAAACGTGCCGTTGTACATAACAAATCCGTTTTCATGGTATAGGGTTCCTATGTCTGTGTATTTTCCTTCAAGCAAACGGCCCGTGAACATTTGCTGCTTTTTGCCTTCGTCGTAGAAAATTGCGACTTTGCCGCTGTATCCGTTATATTGTGAATCCCCGTCCGTGTATCTGGCCGTAAACCACAGTGGCACAAGCAGGGGCCAGACAAAGAAATAAAATAGGAGAGGTATGATTATTATCGCGATGAGCAGCAATGCCAGTAAGGTTTTTGCCATAAAAACGCTGCCCACCGCAACATAGTCCGCCCGCTTTTTCGGCTTGGACATTGCCGCTCTGGGAAGCGCCGTGAACAGGCTGGGCAGCTTTGCGAGATATCGGCCAAGATTCGTCATATAGCGCATTTTTGACTTCAGCATGAAAAATGGCCTGGTTATAAAATTCCGCAAAACGCGAAACGCCTGCGTGAATGAACGCATCAACAACGCCAGCATTGCTTCACCCCCCTTTCACAATTCACAATTCACAATTGTGGTGTCTCAACTCTCAACTCTCAACTCTCAATTATTTAATCGTTTGCTATGTTCTTGTAGTAGGCGTCCGAGCGTGTGTTGAAATACTTCCGCTCTGACTCCCGCTCAAAAGCGGTGTAATGTTCCCGTTTGTCCGTGTTTTGTAAGTTATATTCGGACAGGTAAAGGTAATTGCGGGCAACGCCATCCTCCGTCGAGCGCTTTATTATGTCCATGAACATCTTGCTGGCGTTGCGGTAGTCGCCCTTTGCGAAAAGACTCACGCCAAGCTCAAATTTGTCGGCAAAGCTCTTTTTCAAGTCAAACAGCGATGGAGGGTCGCTGTCATATATATCGTAGAAATCGAACGCCTCCCCCTCGAAAGCCATCTTTCCGACCTTGCGGCTCCTGTATCCTTTATCAATTATCTCCCTGAAGAATTCCTCGGTGGCGGCCACATATATATTACTGCCGAAGCACGTCCGCATCAGCGCCCCTGCAAGCGGGGACGCATCTGAGATGGCAATGGGTTCCATGCGGCTTTGGTCGCCGATAAATCCAAGCGTCAGGTCCCCCTTTGTAAGCACGGCGCGCAAATCTACCTGAATGCCCGCTTCCTCCGCCAATTGCGTATTGAGTTTTCTGCAAACGTCCCTTATGGCAAGCGCGGCGTCGAGCGCTTCCGATGCGTTTTTTTCAAAAACCCCGTCAAATCCGTTATTCATAAACCCATAAACGGTCCCGCCGTAATTGCTTACAACCGGCACGATGCTTTCAAGAACACGATTCGCGTTTGAGAAAATATTTCTGTCGTTCCCGCCTGAGATGATAAATCGGATGACTGCGACGTGCGCGTCTTTTATGCGCGTCTGCATATCCTTTTTTACATTCTCCACCCGTGTTTCGCCCAGCAGGTTCAAGAAACGTTTAGGAATAAACCGGTGATAGAAAGTGCTCAGAGTTTGCAGGCTCATGTCCTTGTCGCGAAGTATGTCAGACAGCTTCTTTATATGCCCGTACATTTCGCCCGTCTCATTGCCGGAATGGATCTCAAATTCCTCGGAGTATCTCCCTAGCCCGAGGGAGTGCAGCATGCCGTTGAGCCTCCCAAGCGTTATGACATGGAAAACCATCGTAAATATGAGCAAGGCGGCCAAAAGCATTCCCGTTATCAATAAAAATGTGTTGATAAGGGCGCTGAAGGACCCGATCATGCCCTCCAGCTCCGACATGTTTTCGATGACGCACAGGAAAGTCTCCGCCCCGCCGACCGTTATGCCCGTGTATTTTAAAAGCGCGAATTTTCTGCCCGTCTCGCTTTCAATCGTGAGATACTGCCCTTCAAGCGCGACGCCGGAATACAATTCATCCACGATCCCGGCATAGGGCAAAAATGAGCTTATCGTGATGCCCATCGGATTTTTGCCGCTCGATCCCACCAACCTGAATCCATCGTCCCTTTGCGCGATCAAATATGCCTGCAGCGGGCTGTTTCCCCACCCGCGCAGGTTGTATTCGTCGCCAAAGCGTTCCATAAACTCAAGATACGCGCCGGGGTGAGAGCCGGCAGGCACGGTTGTTTTCAACGCAGACAGCAACACATCGGCGTCTGAACCCAGGCTGTCCCTGTACGATCGGCTTAGCGAATCTGTGACGCTCGGGATAAGGATATATTTTGATAGAACAAAAAATGCTATGAATATCACGAGCACCGTCAGGAGCGTCTGCCGTATCAGCATCGGCATCCTCATACGCATAAAGTGGATAAAAAACTCCCAAATCAGCAGCGATGATATGATGACTCCCGCGGCGGCCGCGATTATCGCAAGCCAATCCGTGGCATCCGCGTGCCTTGCGCGGTTGAGCGTGGCAATGCCCGGGAGAAACGTAAAGCCGCCAAGATAGAGCTCGCTGCCTGTTTCCGTGTGAATGACCCCCAGAACGTTGCCAACTCCGCTGACCGCTATTTCGTGCATATCTTTGAACAGACCGCCCCTTCCTGCCGATACGGAAAACGTGCCGTGAATGACGGGAACCGGCCGCAGATTCCCATAGGGCGAAGAATATACCGTGCCGCTGACCGCGTCGCGCATGTAAAAAACGCCCGCGCCGTTCCAGAACCTGTCAATGCGTACGTTTTCCAAATCGCCGCCGCGCAAATCCTCCCGCCCCCTGGCGCTGTGCATGGTCAGCGTTCCGTCCGAAAACGCCAGGACCGTCCCGCCGCCCGGAAGCGTGTGGAATGCAGTCAAATTGGCATCGGATGCCTCCAACGCGTATTCTCCGGTCTTCCGCAGGGTCTCGGTGCCGTCTTTCGTGTAGGCGTAGACTTCAAACAAGCTTGCGACGGCGTTCAGTTTCGTAAAATATACGCGGCGTTCGTCCTCGTCGAACGTGGACATCACACGATACAGGCTGTCCTTGAACACTGACAGCTCTGCCATGTAAATATCCTCGAAATAATTGCCATCCTCGCGGAAGGCGGCTATTTTAACGCCGCCGATCATAAGCGTGCCCGGCTCAAATTCATAGCCCGTTATCCAAATGTGCTTATTTTGCAGTATGAATATGTTATCAACAAAAAAATGCTGCCCAAAATGCGGGGTTATGTCCGCCCGCAACAGTTCCTCTCCGGTGGAGTCCAGGACGACGAGGCTTTGGCGTTCACCCTCCTTGCGTATGAAATAAATATTTCCAAGCTGGTCCGCCGAAAAAACGTAATCCCTGGCGTTGACTCCGTTTTTGGCGAATGGCTCCATCAGAGCATCTCCGAATAGCGCGAAAACGCAAGCCGACAGCATGATAATTATTACGATCAGGCTAAGCGTCTTATACACCCTAATCCCCCTAAGTCTCATTATCCGTCCCGGATTGCTTTCGTTTTCCCCTGCGTTTTTTCAGAAGACGCCTCTTTATATAGCCAAAAATCGATTCCTTCTTGTATTTCTCATATTCTTCCATTGCGGCGGCGCTGACCTGCCGCCATGCCGCGCAAATGGGCACGAATTTCATGTTGCCGCCGTCGAGCGTCTGTTGCAAAAACTTGTCGGCCATGTCCGGCAGGTATCTGCTTTTGACGAAAATTTTTTTGATATAGGCGGCGAACAGCGCCCATTTTTCATCCTCTGACGCTTGGGGGAGCGGCTTTATTACATAATTGAAGCGCACGGCTTTTTCTTTAACGTCAAAAACAGTGTTCGGCGGGGTGAGCGCCGAAAGCGTGAAAAGGGTTGGCATCATGTCAAAAAAAAGCATCGCATCCAAAAAACTTCCCGCGATTTGCGCCCGAGCGGGGTAATCGTCTTTTGAAAGAGCGTTCAGGTGATCAATTAGCGGGACGCCATGATGATAATCAAAAAATGCCATAATGCAACGGTTTCCGGGTATGACCCTGTGAAACCCGTCGCAGATGCCGGGTGAAATTCCATAAAAAAACGGCAACAATTCACTGATATTGCTCGGTTGTGAATATATGTTGAAAACAAGCGGCTTATAGTTGTTCCTGTTCTCGATGTCAATGCACACGGACGCGGTGTATCCGTCCTCCAAAAACAGATTTTCAAGCACTTGATACTTCCCGTTGTCGAGCAAAACACCCATATGCTCCCACCACAGCATTTTTTCAGTTTTTAAACTTTTTTTTCACCGTTATCAGCATTATAGTTGTAGATTGATTCAAATTGGTATAGTCCGTGGGGGGTATCGGGATAAATAATTTAGGGAAGACAGGGGGACGGTTCTCTTGTCTTGCAGATGCAAGACAAGAGAAACGTCCCCCTGTCTTCCCCGTCTTC
>Ga0099364_10003428_pt1 | contig 24616 bp, 33 predicted proteins | sample TergutTh196P3_FD_73070 | JGI IMG/M metagenome (GOLD analysis project Ga0099364, IMG submission 73070) | Microcerotermes parvus P3 segment gut microbial communities from Pointe-Noire, Republic of the Congo - Th196 P3 | ecosystem: Host-associated > Arthropoda: Insects > Digestive system > Gut ...
GAGGGGAGCGGGAAGACGCGAGATAGGACACGGCGCGCTTGCTGAACGCTCGCTTGAGCCTGTGCTGCCGTCTATAGATGAGTTTCCTTATGCAATCAGAACTGTGTCAGAAGTTATATCCTCAAACGGGTCGACGTCACAGGCAGCGGTATGCGGGTCTACACTTGCATTGATGGACGCGGGAGTGCCGATAAAGCGACCGGTTGCGGGAATATCATGCGGACTTATCACAGAGGGCGATAAATGGATGACTATGATAGATATACAGGGACTTGAGGACTTTTTCGGAGATATGGATTTCAAAGTATCGGGAACGCACCAAGGCATAACGTCAATTCAAATGGACTTGAAAATAGACGGGCTTACGCCTGAAATAATAAAAAAAGCATTTGAATCTACCAAAGAAGGCAGAATCATGATTTTAGATGAAATTATGGTGAAATGTATAGATAAGCCGAGGGACGATGTTTCTGAATACGCTCCGAAGATGATAACAACTAAAATAGCCGTTGAAAAAATCAGGGAAGTTATCGGAACAGGCGGCAAAGTAATTCAAAAAATTGTTGCGGATACAGGCGCGAAGATTGACATCGAAGATGATGGAACTATATTTATTGCGGCTGTGGATAAAAATGCAGCATATAAAGCACTTGACATGATAAATATAATCGCCATAGACCCCAAAGAGGGAGATATATTCGATGGAAAAGTTACAGGTATTTTATCTTCGGTCGGGTGTTTCGTCGAATATCTGCCGGGTAAAGAAGGATTTGTGCATATATCAAAATTAGAAAGAAAACGTGTCGAGAAAGTCGATGATGTTGTAAAAATGGGCGATGAATTTAAAGTAATGTTCATGGGAATAAACGAAAAAGGCAAAGTTAATCTTTCTAAAAGAGATGCCGAGGACGCAATCTTAAAAGCTAAGTCGAACACAAACAAATAAACGGGTATATTTTGGAGGAATTTTTCTAAAAAGTAAATAAATATAAATCATAAAACCACAAGGAAAGATGGTATTTTACTTTGCTTTGTGGTTTTATATTGAGGCTGAATAAAATCCCGTGTAAATGGCAATAATCACCGCAGAGAACAAAACAAAAGTGTAGGATTAAAATGAGAAAAAGTAAAAATATTTTAATAGACCACGAAATGGAACTGGTGCAGTTGCTGATGGCGGACTGTAAAAACACGGGAGATATTCAGACAAAATTGAAAAGATTGTTTGCGGGAACAATAGAGACAATGTTAGAGGCGGAAATGAAAGAACATTTAGGATATGAAAAGCATAGTGTAAGCGGAAATAATAGTGGAAATAGTCGAAATGGATATAACTACAAGAAAATCATCAGCGATTACGGAGAAGCGGCAATAGAAGTGCTGCAAGACCGGAACGGAGAATTTGAACCGCGAGTATTGGGAAAAAATCGAACGCGGACAGATGAAACAGAGCAAAAAATCATAGGAATATATGCAAAAGGTATGAGCCAGCGAGATATAGAAGATACAATCCGCGAGGTATACGGATGCGAGGTATCGCAGATGTTAGTGAGTAAAATCACGGACAAAATATTGCCGGGAGTAATGGGACAAGAAATATCCTCCAATTCTGCGTTCGTGGGATGAAAATTGGACAGAACTCACTACGTTTTTCGAGTTTCCCCAAGAAATCCGTCATGGACTATGCCTGCCCGTGATTGAGGCATGGCATACAGTCAGATTATGATTTACTTTGCCGACAGATTTGCCTAATTCCTTGCGGTTTCTCTCCCCAATCCCCTGAGGTTTTTTCTTTTTTCGCTTGAAACTTACCGGTGAAAATAAAAAGACCCCAGCGAAGATAGGGGCTTTTTATTTCCTTGATTTTTGTCTGCGTCTGTGATATACTTATAGATGTTGGTTTGGATTGTAGGGCGCGGCTTCCATGCCGGACTTGCTCCGGTACCGCAATGACGCGGGAAAGTGAGAAAATAATAAATGAAAGTGGCGGTAATCGGTTCGAGGGATTTATATATTAATATAGGAAAATATATAGAAAAATATATCGGCGCGGAAAATATCACAATGATAATATCGGGCGGCGCGAGGGGTATAGACACGCTGGCTGAGGAGTACGCATATGAGAATAATATTCCGACAAAGATATTTTACCCGGACTATGACAAAGACGGCGCAACCGCGCCTATCAGGCGCAACGCAGAGATTGTAGACGCGGCGGATATAGTTGTCGCCTTTTGGGATAAACAGTCAAGGGGTACAGGATTTGTCATTGACTATGCAAAAAAAACGGGAAAAAAGTTAATAGAAGTGAGAGTAAACGTAAATTATGAACAAATATAAAATTTTCAAGGATTTATAAAAAAATACTTGCAATATGTAAATATTTGTGATACAATAAATAAGTTCGGTGAAAGTGATTGCCGCATAAATTTTTGATATTGCGGCGATTATATTAAAGAGAATATTTGGTGTGCGATGAAGTGGGAGGTTGCGCTACGGCAGATGACAATGCCGCGGCGGTAGTTTTCACAGAGTATGTCCGAACTTTTCAGCAGTTGCGAAAAGTGTTATCGGGCGGCAGTTGTTGGTTTTTTGTAAATGCGAGGAAACGCACGGATACGTTGTTGAGTAAAATACAAAATCCTTTGAATTTCTGCCTCACCAAGTCAAAGTTTCAGTAATTGCAGAGAAAGAAAAAAGAATTAAAAATATTTAGGAGGCAAAAATCAAATGGCAAATGATAAAATCAGAATAAGACTAAAGTCATATGACCACACGCTGATAGACCAAGCAGCGGCGAGAATAGTTGAAGTCGCAAAACTTCAGGGTTCGGAAATTTCCGGTCCGATTCCTTTGCCCACAGATAAAGAAATAATTACCATTCTTCGCGCTGTTCACAAATACAAAGACTCACGTGAGCAGTTCGAGTACAGAACACACAAGCGTCTGATAGATATACTTAAACCGACGCCAAAGACAGTAGCGATTCTGCAAGAACTTGAATTGCCTGCCGGTGTGGAAATCGAAGTAAAAATTTAGCGTAATATGAGTGCGGTCAAGTTGGTCAAAATTCTTTAAGAACCCGGATTTTTGATGTTTGAAATTTAGGTTTGGGGAATTTTGAAAAATTCTTGTAATAACGCGGACCAACCAATAACCCCGCATCTGTAAAAGATGCGCAAAAAAATATTTTTAGGAGGAAAAAACATGAGCAGAATGCCGATAGAAAAAGGCATAATAGGCAAAAAACTCGGAATGACGCAGATATTTGCCGAAAACGGAAATGTGGTTCCGGTAACGGTCATAGAAGCCGGACCTTGTTTTGTAATACAAAAAAAGACAATTGAAACAGACGGATACAGCGCGGTTCAACTTGGATTTATTGATATGCCCGAGCGAAAAGTCACAAAACCGAAAAAAGGGCATTTTAGTAAAGCGGGAATATCCGCAAAAAGACACTTGAAAGAATTTAAACTTACAAATGCAGAATCTTTAAATGTCGGTGATAAAATAGACGCCGAAACATTTAAAGACATAAAAAAAGTCGATATTACCGGAATAACAAGAGGTCACGGATTCTCGGGAGGTATCAAACGCTGGAATCTTCATCAGCAGAGAATGTCGCACGGCGGAGGTCCCGTACACCGACACGTAGGTTCTTTGGGAGCAAACAGCGACCCGTCGAGAATCATGAAAAATAAAAAAATGCCGGGGCAGTACGGGCATGAACAAGTCACTATATTAAATCTTGAAGTGGTAAAAGTCGATACAGAGAAAAATTTAATAGCTGTTAAAGGCGCCGTTCCGGGTCGCAGAGGCGGAATAGTTTTTCTCAGAAACGCCATTAAAATATAATAGAGGCTTTACAGAAATTTTCACAAAAATCACGGAAAAGGAGAAAAATTATAATGCCAAATGTAAAAATGTACGACATGGCAGGCAAAGACGCCGGAACAAAGGACTTGTCGGAAAATATATTTGATGTTGAAGTGAATAAATCGCTTTTGCATAATGCCGTAAGAACATATCTGCTCAATCAGAGAGTCGGCACACATTCTACTCTTACGAGGGCGGAAGTGCGCGGCGGGGGCAGAAAACCTTGGCGGCAAAAGGGAACAGGCAGAGCGAGGCAAGGCTCGACAAGAAGCCCGCAGTGGACACACGGCGGAGTTGCGTTGGGTCCGAAACCCCGCGAATACAGAATTTCGATGAATAAAAAAGAAAAAAGACTTGCTTTGAAAAGCGCGCTGAGTTCAAAGGCAAAGAGCGACGAATTAGTCGTTATCGACAATATATCTACTGATGAGTATAAGACCAAAGTTATAATGAATATGCTTGAAGCACTCGGTATGGACAAAAAGAAGAAAAAAGCGTTAATCGTAGTTGAAGACCGCGATGAAAAAATCATGAAAAGTGCGGCTAATATTCCGGGAGTTAAGACCGCGACGGCGGATAATCTCAACGTATATGATATTTTAAACTGCGATAAATTTATAGCGTCGTCAAAAGCGATAGATAAGATTGAGGAGGTTTATGCATAATGAAAACCGCCTATGATATTATAATCAAGCCGATTATCACAGAAAGAAGCATGGATATGGCGGCGAACAAAAGATATGTGTTCAAAGTCATGAAAACCGCTACAAAGACAGAGATTAAACAGGCAGTAGAAGAAATTTTTAAAGTACAGGTTCAAGACGTAAATACAATGAACGTAAACGGAAAGAAAAAAAGAATCAGTATTGCGCGTCCGTTCGGCAAAACTTCTGAATGGAAAAAAGCGTTGGTAACGCTTAAACCGGATTCTGAAACAATCGCTTTCTTTGACGGAATGTTTTAATTGAGAACGGGGAGGAATATAAAAAATGCCAACAAAAATATATAAGCCAGTTACACCCGGCAGACGTAATATGAGCGTGCCGACTTTTGAGGAGATTACTAAAAAAACTCCTGAAAAAAGTCTTATCAGAATTTTGAAAAAGAATGCGGGAAGAAATAACACGGGAAGAATTACGGTACGCCACAGAGGCGGCGGAAACAAGAGAAAATACAGAATAATTGATTTTAAACGCATTGCTTCGGATAACGCCAAAGTGACTGCGATTGAGTATGACCCCAACAGAACTGCGTATATCGCGTTAATCGAATATCCCGACGGGAAGAAATCCTATATTCTCGCTCCTAACGGATTGGCGGTAGGCGACATGATAAAATCAGGTGAAGACGCAGATATAAAACCGGGTAACACATTGCCGATAAGATATATCCCGCTTGGAACTTTCATCAATAATATCGAGCTTTATCCCGGCAAAGGCGGGCAGCTTGTCCGTTCTGCCGGCACGGCGGCGCAGCTTATGGCTAAAGAAAATGATTTGGCGCAGGTAAGATTGCCGTCAGGCGAAGTAAGATATGTGAGAATAGATTGCAAGGCGACGATAGGTCAAGTAGGCAATATTGAGCATGAGAACGTGAGAATAGGTAAAGCGGGGAAAACGCGTCACAGGGGAATCCGTCCGACGGTCAGAGGTTCGGTTATGAACCCCGTAGACCATCCGCACGGCGGGGGCGAAGGAAAATCGCCTATCGGGCATCCCGGTCCGCTTACGCCGTGGGGCAAACCGGCTCTGGGTCTCAAGACGAGAAATAAAAAATCCAAGACAGATAAGATGATTTTTAAACGCAGGAACGAAAAGTAGACGACTATATATATTTGATTATAAAGATAAAAAAAGCTAAATTTAAATGTTTTGTATAAATTTTAAAAGCAGAGGTGAGAAAAGTAAATGAGCAGAAGCCTTAAAAAAGGTCCGTTTGTCGAAGCCAAACTATATAAGAGAATCGAAGAAATGAATAAAAACAACGAGAAAAAAGTTTTAAAGACATGGTCGAGAGCGTCGATGATATTTCCCGAATTTGTCGGTCATACGATTGCCGTATATGATGGCAGACGTCATGTGCCGGTGTATGTTACGGAGGATATGGTGGGACACAAACTCGGAGAATTTTCACCGACAAGAATATTCAGAGGACATTCAGGTTCAAAAACTTCGAATACGGCGAAATAGTCAAAAATAAAATTATAAAATTGGAGTTTTTGAAAGATATATAACTATAAAATCGTTGTGAAAGGAGAATCAAAAAATGACAACAGGAACAATGCCGTTAGAAGCAAAAGCGCACGCACGCGGTATTCGCATCTCACCGCGTAAAGTGAAAATTGTGCTTGACTTAATCAGAGGAAAAGACGTCGGTTTGGCGTTGGGTATTCTCAGAAATACGCCTAAAATTGCTTCGGAGTATTTATATAAATTGTTGAAGTCGGCAATAGCCAATGCGGAAAATAACGATAATATGGACGTTTCAAGACTGTATGTCAGCGATTGCTTTGTCTGCCCCGGTCCGATTATGAAAAGAATTATGCCGCGAGCGCAGGGCAGAGCTTTCAGGATAAACAAAAGAACTTCGCATATCACTATTACGGTTAAAGAAAGAGAATAATATTAAATAAAAAAGGAGGAATTTCTTAAAGTGGGTCAAAAAGTTAATCCGCACGGTTTGCGTGTAGGTATTATAAAAGACTGGGATTCCCGCTGGTTCGTGAAAGATTCGGAGTTCGGAGCAACTCTGTATTCGGATTATAAACTCAGAAAATATCTGAAAGAATCGCTGTTTCAAGCAGGAGTTCCCAAAATCGAGATTGAGAGAGACAATCAAAAGGCAAAAGTTATTATTCACTGCGCCAAGCCGGGCATGGTAATCGGCAGGGGCGGAAGTGAAATAGATAAATTAAAAGAAAATATTGAAAGCATAGTCGGCAAGCAGGTATCTGTAAATGTTGTTGAAGTAAAATCCCCGGATTTGAATGCCCAACTCGTAGCCGAGAGCATCGCGGCGCAGCTTGAGAGAAGAATTTCGTTCAGACGCGCTATGAAGCAGGCTATCGCCCGCACTATGAAGCTCGGCGCAAAAGGAATAAAAGTAGCGGTGTCCGGACTTCTCGGGGGCGCGGATATAGCGAGAACAGAGCATTATCACGAGGGAACTATTCCGTTGCAGACGATTAGAGCCGATATTGATTACGGTTATCACGCGGCTCTTACGAAAATGGGATTAATCGGCATAAAAGTATGGATATATAAAGGCGAAGTTCTCACGGCGGTAAAACGCGGCGGAACTGATGCGAGAGCGAGTAACGCCAACGGACAAAATCAGCCTAATCAGAGAAGAGAGCGTTCGGACCGTCCGCAGAGAGACAGAAATGACAGACCGTATCAGCCGAGAGGCGACAGACCTCCCAGAGGGGACAGACCCCAAGGTCAAAGGGACGGCGGCAGGAATTTTAACAGAAATCAACAGGGACCGCCTCAAGCTCCGGTTAATTTCGGCAACAGGAAACCGTTGAATCAGAGAACCAACAACCAACAGCCAAAGACCGTGCCCGCATCCGTGGATACGGCGGCGGAAGCTCCGACGACAGAGGGAGGTAATAACGATGTTAATGCCTAAAAGAGTAAAATACCGCAGAGTACACAGAGGGAGAATGAGAGGCAAAGCACTGCGCGGAAACACGCTTGCATATGGAGATTACGGACTTATGGCGATGGAACCGTGCTGGATTACAAGCAACCAAATAGAAGCAGCCCGTATCTCTATGACGCGATATATCAGAAGAGGCGGGGACGTGTATATAAAAATTTTCCCCGATAAGCCCGTGACGGAAAAACCTGCGGAAACGCGAATGGGTTCAGGTAAAGGCTCGCCCGAATATTGGGTGGCGGTAGTGAAACCCGGCAGAATTATGTTTGAGATGGCGGGAATACCTGAAGAGGACGCAAGAGAAGCAATGCGTCTCGCGATGCACAAACTTCCCGTAAAATGCAAATTCGTCAACAAAAAAATAGTTGAGGAAATGCAGGAAAAGCATTATAACAAGAACAAAAACAAGAAAGGGGATTAAAGTTAATGAAGGCTTCGGAAATCAGAGAACTCAGCCAAGAAGAACTCGAAAAGAAAATTAAGGAATTGAAAGAAGAACTTTTTAATCTCCGTTTTCAATATGCTATACATCAACTTGACAATCCTATGCAGATGAAAGCAGTAAGAAAAGATATTGCAAGGATATTGACAATTTTGCGGCAAAGAGAACTGAGCGAACAGAAAACAGTAAATAAATAGTTTGCGGTAAAGTAACGGAGAAAGGAGAATATTGAAAAAATGTCAGAAGAAGCGATTGTTCAAACCGAACAGGAAAACGGACAAGAACAGGCTGATATAATTGATAATGTTGATAAAACTGATAATAATACTGAAAGAAAGATGAGAAAACAGCGCGTCGGAGTTGTTGTCAGTAACAAAATGAACAAGACGGTCGTTGTTAAGATAGAAGAGAGAGTCAGGCATCCCAAGTACGGCAAAATCATGAAGCGTTCGATTAAGCTCAAGGCTCACGACGAGAAGAACGAATGTGATATAGGGGATAAAATTCTTGTTATGGAGACGCGCCCTTTATCAAAAGATAAGAGATGGCGGCTTGTCGAAATCTTGGAAAAAGTAAAATAATTTATTTTATAAAAATTTAAAATAAAGAAAAAACGAATAAATTATTGTTTAATCTTGATAGAATTACAGCGAAATCATAAAAGTAAGGAGTGAAGAAGATGCTGCAACAGCAATCTTTTATGAAAGTTGCCGATAATACGGGAGCAAAAGAGCTGATGTGTATCCGCGTACTTGGCGGTACGGGCAGGAGATACGCCAACATAGGCGACGTAGTTGTCGCTTCCGTAAAAAAAGCGACGCCGGGCGGCGTTGTAAAAAAAGGCGAGGTAGTCAGAGCGGTTATTGTAAGGACAAAAATGGGACTCAGAAGGTCCGACGGTTCAACGGTAAAATTTGATGAAAACGCCGCGGTTATTATAAGAGAGGACAAGAATCCGAGAGGTACTCGTATTTTTGGTCCGGTGGCGAGAGAACTGCGCGAAAAAGATTATTTGAAAATTTTATCGCTCGCGCCGGAAGTATTATAGAAGAGGTAGTTAGATATGGGATTATATAAAAATTCAAAAAAGAACGAGAGCCATTTTGTACACGTAAAAAGAGATGACACGGTTGTAGTCATTTCGGGCGACGACAAAGGCAAAAGAGGCAAAGTAGTGGCGGTATCGCCCAAAGAGGGCAAAATTATCGTCGAGGGCGTAAACACTGTTTCAAAACACGTTAAGCCCCGCCGTCAGGGACAGCCGGGAGGAATAATAAAGACTGACGCCGCGATTTATGCTTGTAAAGTTATGCTTTATTGCCCTAAGTGTGAAAAAGGCGTGAGAATTAAACAACGTATGGAACAAGGCAAAGATAAAGTCAGAATATGCGGTAAATGCGAAAGCGAAATATAGATTTACTTTTATAAAATTCTTGAAAGGAGAGAAATAGAATGGCAAAAACTACGAAAGCTGAAAAAGACGAGAGTGCTAAGCAAGCATCTTCTAAAGCCCCCAAAACCAAAGCAAAGGCGAATGAATCTGCGGCTGCGGCAAGTGCGGCGGAAGAAAAAGTCCCCGCGAGACTCGGTATTCAGTATAAAACTCAAATCGCTCCCGAACTTATGAAAAAGTTTAATTATAAATCGGTGATGCAGATACCCAAACTGGAAAAAGTAGTAGTGAATGTAGGCTGCGGCGACGCGAAAGAGAACCCCAAAGTTATTGACTCGGTAATAAACGATTTGTCGGTGATTACGGGGCAGCAGGCGGTCGCGACGACGGCGAAACATTCGGTGGCGAATTTTAAACTGCGCGAAGGTACAAAAGTCGGTGTAAAAGTGACGCTTCGCGGTGAAAGAATGTATGAATTTCTTGACAGGCTGTTTAATCTTGCGCTTCCCCGCGTGCGCGACTTCAGGGGTATAAATACGAATGCGTTCGACGGCAGGGGCAATTATGCGCTTGGAATCCGTGAGCAGTTGATTTTCCCTGAAATCGAGTACGATAAAATAGATAAAATCAGAGGAATGGACATAGTTATAGTCACAACCGCTAAAACGGACGAAGAAGCGAGAGAATTGTTGTCTCTCATGGGCGCTCCGTTTGCGAGAACTTAAATCGTATTGAGAACGGAGGGATTAGATTGGCAAAAAAAGCTATGATTTTGAAACAGCAAAGACCGCAGAAATATTCAACAAGGGAATATAACAGATGCAGCATTTGCGGGAGACCCCACGCTTATCTGCGGAAATACGGCATATGCCGCATATGTTTCAGAGACCTTGCATACAAAGGACACATTCCCGGAATCAAAAAAGCAAGCTGGTAATTTATTATTAAGTAGATAAAGATACAGACTGAAAAGGAGGAGAATATTTAATGCAGATGACAGATGTAATCGCTGATATGCTTACCCGCATAAGAAACGCGAATATAGCAAAGCATGAAACGGTAGATATACCCGCTTCGAAAGTAAAAAAAGCCATCACGGATATTTTGCTTGAAGAAGGATATATAAAGAGCTATCAAATCGTCGAAGACGGCAGACAGGGACTGATACGGATTACTTTAAAATACGGTCCGGGCAAGAAAAAGATTATTCAGGGAATCCGAAGAGTATCAAAACCGGGACTACGCAAGTATTCGACCTGTGAAGATATGCCCCAAGTCTTAAAAGGATTGGGCATTGCGATAGTTTCGACTTCAAAGGGAATTATGACGGGCAAAAAAGCCCGCAAAGAAAACGTCGGAGGCGAAGTTCTCGCTTTTGTTTGGTAAGTTCAGCATTGACCGTATATATTAAAAGCCGCGTTGGGCGGATAAGCTCGGAACGGCTGTAAAGCAACAGTATAGATTTAGAGAGGAAAATTAAAGATGTCGAGAATCGGAAAACAACCCGTCAGCGTACCTGCCGGGGTAACAGTTAATCTTGATGGCAACATCGTAACGGTAAAAGGACCAAAAGGCACATTGCAGCAGACAATGCACCCCGATATGATTATAAAGCTTGATTCGGGTGTACTCACCGTTTCGCGTCCGAGCAATGACAAGCAGCACAGAGCTCTCCACGGACTGACGCGTTCGTTATTGAGCAACATGGTAATCGGAGTGACGGCGGGTTTTTCAAAAGAACTTGAGATAAACGGCGTAGGCTACAGAGCGCAGAAACAGGGCAAAAGCGTCACATTGAATCTCGGCTATTCGCATACGATTAGCATTGACGAAAGCGACGACGTTAAAATTGACGTGCCTGCTCCGAATAAAATTATTGTATCCGGCGCAGATAAACAAAAAGTAGGACAAATCGCCGCTGAAATCAGAAGTTTCCGTAAGCCCGAGCCGTACCACGGAATGGGAATTAAATACACGGATGAAAGAATCAGACGCAAAGCGGGCAAAGCTGGTAAATAATAAAGCGGCGTAAAATTTAAGTCGTATACGTAAAGATTTAAAAGATTTAAAAATATGGGCGTATGCGCGTACTGAAAGGAACGAAACAGAATTATGATAAAGAAAATTTCTTCTAATATATCGAGAAAAAAACGTCATCAGAGAGTGAGAAACAAAATTGAGGGGACTACAGAAGTTCCGCGTTTAAATGTATTCCGCTCGAATACGCATATTTACGCGCAGATTATTGACGACACAAAGGGAACGACTTTAGTGTCTGCATCGACGCTTGAAAAAGATTTTGACAAAGGCGGCACAAAAAAAGAATGTGCGAATAAAGTCGGCGAAGCCGTAGCTAAAAAAGCGATAGACGCGGGAATAAAGCGGGTTGTGTTTGACAGGGGCGGCTATCAGTATCACGGCAGAGTTAAAGAGCTTGCCGAGGGCGCAAGAAAAGGCGGTTTAGAGTTTTAGTTTTAATTAACGAAGAATAATAAACAGATAAAAAACGCAGAAAGGAGAAATCATCAAAAATATGGCTGAAAGAATTGATGTGGCAACACTTGATTTAAAAGAGCATTTGGTATCAACGAGAAGCGTATCGAAAACTGTCAAAGGCGGACGTATCAGACGTTTTACCGTTGTTATGGTCGTAGGCGACGAAAACGGTCACGTAGGTTACGGTTTGGGTAAAGCGGCTGAAATTCCCGACGCAATCAGAAAAGCTATAGAGGACGCCAAGAAAAACGTGGTAAAAGTATCTCTAAAAGGCACGACGATACCCCATGAAATAATCGGCGAATACGGCGCGGGAAGGGTTCTTCTCAAACCGGCGGCTCCGGGAACGGGCGTTATAGCGGGCGGCGCGGTTCGTGCGGTACTGGATATGGCGGGAGTAAAAGACATAAGGACGAAATGCCTGCGGTCAAATAATCCCACGAATGTGGTAAAAGCTACTTTTGAGGGCTTGCGCTCATTGCGTACTGCCGAGGAAGTTGCCGCAATGAGAGGAAAGGCAGTTTCGGATATATAGATTAATATTCGGCAAACGGAGGATTAAAAGTCATGGCAAAAGTAACGGTAAAACTCATTAAAAGCCTTATCGGCAGAAGTGAGAAACAAATCAGTACGGCGAAATCGCTTAAACTGAAAAAAATCGGCGACGTCATCGAACATGAGGACAACGCTGTTCTCGCGGGGAAAATACAGGTTATTTCTCATCTTGTCGAAGTAAAGAAATAATTCCCGCAAATAAAAAACTAATGCAAGGAGGAAAAAACAGATGAAACTCCATGAGTTGTCACCGGCGGAGGGTTCTGTACGCAGCCGTTTCAGAAAGGGCAGGGGACCGGGTTCGGGCAATGGAAAAACAGCCGGAAAAGGACATAAAGGACAAAATTCAAGAGCGGGCGGCGGAGTAAGAATCGGATTTGAGGGCGGTCAGCTCCCTCTTTACAGACGGCTTCCCAAACGCGGCTTTACAAATGCGCGCTTCAAAAAAGAATACGCTATAGTCAATCTCGGGGTTCTCGAAAAGTATTTCAGCGACGGAGACGACGTAAATATAGCAGTATTGCTTGAAAAAGGCATTTTAAATAAAAAATTATGCGGACTGAAAGTGCTGGCAAGCGGTGAATTCACAAAAAAACTCAATGTGCAGGCTGTGATATTCTCGGCGGCGGCGAAAGAAAAAATAGAATCGCTCGGAGGAAAGGCAGAGGTGGTTTAAAATGATTGAGACTTTTAAAAACGCCTTTAAGATTCCCGAACTCAGGGCAAAGTTGGTCTTTACTTTTATAATTATTATTTTATACAGAGTGGGGTCGGCAATTCCCGTGCCGTTTATAGACTCAGCCGGAATGGCGAATTTATTTGACCAAATGGACAATACTATTTTCGGCTATTTGAATATACTGTCAGGTAATGCGTTTTCACAGGCGACATTGTTCGCGCTCGGAATACAGCCGTATATTACGGCGTCGATTATTATGCAATTACTGACCGTGGCTATCCCCGCGCTTGAGAGATTGCAGAAAAGCGGCGACGACGGAAGAAAAAAGATTACGCAAATCACAAGATATGTAACTGTTCTGCTCGGTCTTATCACGGGTTACGGCTATTATATGTATTTGGGCAGTTTAAGATTCCAAGACGGCACAGGTATCCTGAATACAGTGGGTTTTTCTGGTGGTGAAAGATTTTTCGTGGGAGTCGTTATCGTCGCGTGTTACAGCGCGGGCTCGGCTTTAATCATGTGGCTCGGCGAAAAAATCAACGAAAGCGGAATAGGCAACGGCATATCAATGATACTGTTTACTAATATTATTTCTATGCTGCCGACAACCGTTGCTTCGAGCGTCAATGCTATTATATCAAGGGCAAGCGGTTCCAATCCGGCGGGCGACGTTATAATGGAAACAGTAAAATGGGCTGTGATTGCCGCAGTTGCATTGGCATTGGTCGCGTTTGTCGTATTCATGTCAAACGCGGAACGCAGACTTCAGGTGCAGTATTCAAAAAGAGTGGTAGGGCGTAAAATGTACGGCGGTCAAAGCACGCATCTGCCAATCAAAGTTAATATGTCGGGCGTTATGCCGATTATCTTCGCTTCTTCGATAGTATCGGTTCCGATAACGGTAATCAGCTTTATCAATGCCAATCCCGAACACGGCACGGCGTTGAGCGTGGTGAATAGTTTATTCAGCCCGACGAGTATATTATATATAAGTTTGACGTTTATTTTAATTATAGCATTTTCGTATTTTTATATATCAATATCGTTTAATCCTGTCGAAGTTTCTAATAATTTAAAGAAAAACGGCGGATTTATCCCCGGCATACGTCCCGGAAAACCTACAAGCGATTATATTTCGAAGATACTGAACAAAATTGTATTAATAGGCGGTTTGTTTCTTGCGTTCGTAGCAGTGTTCCCGTTAACGGTGAACGCAGTGGTGAGCATTATTCCCGCGTTGCAGTCGCTGGGACTCGGAGGCTTGGCTTTCGGGGGTTCCTCGCTTCTCATCGTAGTGGGCGTCGCGCTTGAAACAACAAGAGAAATCGAAGCACAAATGTCAATGCGCCATTATAAAGGCTTTTTAGAATAAAATATATTGAGAAGTATAAACAGTGAGGATAATAAAATGAATATTATTTTTCTCGGCGCTCCGGGCGCGGGCAAGGGTACGCAGGCAGAAAAGGCAAGCGTGCGGCTCGGCGTTCCGGCTATCTCCACAGGAGTTATCTTGCGTGAGGCTATAGCTGAAGGTTCTGAAATGGGAAATAAGGCGAAAGCTTATATTGAAAGCGGCAATCTTGTTCCCGATGATATTATTATTAATATAGTCCGCGAAAGACTTGGAAAACCCGACTGTTCAAAGGGATTTGTACTTGACGGATTTCCGAGAACGGTTCCGCAGGCAGAGTATCTTGAAAAAGCGGGTGTAAAAATTAATTTGGTGATGGAAGTGTTTGTGCCTGACGAGATGATTGTCAGACGTATGGGCGGACGGCGCGTATGCAATGACTGCGGCTCATCGTACCATCTGGAATATAAAGTTTCTTCAAAGGGCGATTACTGCGATAAATGCGGCAGCAATAACAAACTCGCAATCAGAGACGACGACAAACCCGAGGTCGTATTGAGCAGACTCGAGACATATCATGAACAGACGGCTCCCCTCAAAGATTTCTATGAGAAAAGAGGCGTGTTCAGAAGAGTTATAGGACAGGAAAAAGTCGAGGATACCATAGGAATTATGCTTGATTTGATTCAACAGTATTTGGACGGCAGGATATTATTTAAAAATATCAATTATGAAACGGACGAAAAATGATAAATATAAAATCAAGCCGCGAGATTGACATAATGCGTAAAGCGGGAAAAATCGCGGGGCAGGCGTTGAAAATCGCAGGCGAAATGATTGCTGAGGGTGTTTCAACAAAAAAAATTGACGCCCAGATGAAAAAATTTATCGAAAGCAATGGAGCGAAGCCTTCGTTTTACGGATATGTCGTAGCGGGAAAGGCTTTCCCCGGCAACGCTTGTATCAGTCTCAACGACGAAGTTATACACGGAATCCCGAGGGACGATATAATCCTGAAAAACGGGGATATTATAAAAATCGACGTCGGAGCGTGTATCAGTGGCTATCACGGCGATTGCGCGAATACTTTTTATTGCGGGGACAAGAATTTTATGCCCGTTGATATAAAAAAATTAATCGACGTGACCAAACAGAGCTTTTTTGAAGGGATAAAATACGCGGCGGCAAGAAACCGTGTCGGGGATATAAGCGGGGCGATTCAGTCATATGTCGAAAGCAACGGATTTTCGGTCGTCCGCGATTATATCGGACACGGGGTTGGCGCAAAGCTGCACGAGCCGCCGGACGTACCCAATTTTGGCAGGACTGGCAAAGGGCAGCGTCTTATCGAGAACATGACGATAGCCGTTGAGCCTATGGTAAACATCGGCGGGTATAAAACCAAAGTCGCAGACGACAACTGGACGGTAAAGACGGCTGACGGAAGTTTATCCGCGCACTATGAACATACGGTTCTGATTTTGAAAGACGGCTGTGAACTTTTGACGCTGATTGATTGAATTGCTTTCTAACATTATTATAAAATTGCAAAAGAATAATTAATAATTGAGAGTAAAAATTTAATTAAACACAAGCAAATGCAGTGGACGGGAAGAATATTTATGCAAGATGCGTATAAAAACGGCGATATAGTTTTAGCGACGGCGGGGAGAGATGAAAAACGGTTTTTTGTTGTCATATCCGTACCCGACGAGTTATATGTGTATATTGCCGACGGAAAATCAAGACGGGTCGATAACCCGAAAAAAAAGAAAATCAAGCATATAAAATTAATCAGAAAAGCGGACAAAGAATTTATCGAATCAATTCTGAAGAACGGCAAGTATACTAATTCCGCGCTTAGAAAAGCGGTTGACGAATTTAAAAAATCTTTGGAAAGTTCCGATAAAGATAAATCAGACGAAACAAAAAAATAAACTAAAATATTTTTAAATTAAAAAGAGGGGGAGTTATTCTGCCGAAAGATGATGTAATCGAGTTTGAAGGACTCGTAACAGAGGCGTTGCCTAACGCCGTGTTTAAAGTAAAACTGCCGAATGACCACATAGTTACGGCACATATTTCAGGTAAACTCAGAATGAATTATATTAGAATTCTACCGGGCGATAAAGTAACAGTCGAGGTTTCTATATATGACTTGACCAAAGGTAGAATAACGTGGCGCGTAAGATAGAATAGAAACCCGCGGAATACTTCGCTTGATATATTTTGAAATTTAATATTCCGCGGGGAACTCTGATGAAAGGAATGATTTAAAATGAAAGTTAGACCCTCTGTAAAACCCATGTGCGAGAAATGCAGAATAATAAAACGAAAAGGGAGAATCATGGTAATCTGTGAGAATCCCAATCATAAGCAAAGACAGGGGTAAATCTAAATTAAGATTGATTATATTTAAGATAAGGAGGCACGGAACGATGGCTCGTATTGCCGGCGTTGATATACCAAATAACAAACGCGTCGAAATCGGACTGACATATATATACGGCATAGGAAGAACAAGTTCAAATAAAATACTTCAGACGGCGGGGGTAAGCCCCGATACGAGAGTCAGAGATTTGACGGACGACGAAGTTACAAAAATAAGAGAAACTCTTGAACGCGACTTTACGGTTGAAGGGGATTTAAGACGAAATGTGGCGATGGATATTAAAAGACTGGTTGAAATCGGCTGCTACAGGGGAGTAAGGCACAGAAAAGGTCTGCCCGTAAGAGGTCAGCGTACAAGAACAAACGCGAGAACTCGAAAAGGTCCCGCTAAAACAATCGCGAACAAGAAGAAATAATAAGACAACGGAGATTTTTACAAATATTATTTATATTTAATTAATAAAAAAGAGGTGTAACAGAATCAAATGGCGAGAGCAACTGTTAGAAAAGCGGCAGTCAGGAGACGGCGCGAACGCAAAAATATAGAAAAAGGCGAAGCTCATATCCGTTCGACGTTTAACAACACGATAATTGCGCTTACCGACGTGAACGGCAACGTAATTTCATGGGCTTCAGGCGGGCAGCTCGGCTTTAAGGGTTCGAGAAAAGCTACGCCGTATGCCGCGCAGATGGCTGCTGAAACCGCAGCGAAAGCGGCGATGGAACATGGTCTGAAAAGTATCGAAGTATATGTCAAGGGTCCGGGTCAAGGCAGGGAATCGGCTATACGTTCTCTGCAAGCGGCGGGGCTTGAAATTATCATGATAAAAGACGTGACCCCGATACCCCATAACGGGTGCAGACCCCCGAAACGCAGACGTATATAATTTTTATTCAGGAGGTGTAATAAAATTATGTCAAGATATACAGGACCGGCGTGCAGACTTTGCCGCAGGGAAAATGAAAAGCTTTTCTTGAAAGGCGAAAGATGCTATACGGACAAATGCCCGATTATAAAGCGCGGCAAAGCTCCCGGGCAGCACGGCGCGGGCGCGTCGGGCAGAAAAGTCAAGGAATACGGTATGCAGCTAAGAGAAAAACAAAAAGCTAAGAGAATTTACGGGCTGCATGAAACACAATTCAAAAATCTTTTCCGCAGAGCCGAAAAAATGGAAGGCATGGCTGGCGTTAATCTTTTAATGCTGCTTGAACGCCGTTTGGACAACGTGGTATTCAAGATGGGAATGGCGGAGAGCAGAAACGAAGCAAGACAGCTTGTGACGCACGGGCATTTCAGATTGAACGGTAAAAAAGTAAATATTCCGTCAATTACCGTGAAACAAAATGATGAGATAACTTTAAGGGATAAAAGCCGTTCGCTCGAAAAAATAAAAGGTCTGATTGATAATTTGGATAACAGGCAGACGGTGGACTGGATTGATATGGACAAAAATAATATCGTGGGCAAAATCGTGAAGCTGCCGGTAAGAGATAATATTGACTTCCCGTTCCAAGAGCATCTTATCGTTGAGTTGTACTCGAAATAACGAATTTTAGTCTTCACTTTAATCTTGTATCCGAGTTTACGGAAAACACGTATAAATTGATTGGCAGGATAAAATGTTGACTGTCAGTTGTTGATTGAAAATAAAGGATGCCCCCCGATGAATTTAAGTTTAAGTTGAACGCCGAAATCGGCGTTCGGGAACAGATACGGCGAGAAATATATTGCCGCGTCTGTATTAAGACAGTTGAATTAATAAAATTTATCAGTTGATAGAGTGTGATAATTTAAAGAGAAAGTGGAGGGTATATTAATTAGTATGTTAATTAGTATGATAGAAATAGAAAAGCCGGTTATAACCACATCTTATCTTAATCCGGAAAATTCCCACGGCAGGTTTATCATTGAACCGCTCGAAAGGGGATACGGCGTAACTTTGGGAAATTCGCTGAGACGGATTTTATTATCGTCGCTTCCGGGAGTTGCGGTCACATCCGCGAAGATAGACGGGGTGTTGCATGAGATATCCACGATTCCGCACGTTAAAGAAGACGTGCCTCAAATAATTTTGAATATCAAAGGAATAACTGCAAAATTACATTCGGAAGGTCCGAAAACCGTTGTAATAGACGTACAGGGCGAAAGCATAATCACAGCAGGGTCTATAAAGACCGATGCTATGCTTGAAATTCTGAACCCTGAACATCATATTGCGACTTTAAACGAGCGAGCGAGATTTTATATGGAGCTGACATTTGACCACGGTAAGGGATATGTGTCCGCCGAGAAAAATAAATTGGCGGCTCCGAATCCGCCTATCGGTGTAATATATACAGATTCGATTTTTACCCCGGTCTATATGGTAAATTATTCAGTTCAGGATACACGCGTAGGGAATATAACAGACTACGACAAGCTTACAATGGAAGTAAAGACAAACGGCATCGTATCTGCGAAAGAAGCTGTTTCCCTCGCGGCTAAGATACTCAATGAGCATCTCAATTTGTTTATAGAATTATCTGATGAAGGCAAAAAAGCGGAGATTATGGTTGAGCGTGAAGAGAACATTAAGGAAAAAGTTCTTGAGATGACCATTGAGGAGCTTGATATGTCTGTGCGTTCGTTTAACTGCTTGAAACGCGCCAGCATAGATACTGTTGAGGATTTAGTCAACAGGACTGAAGATGAGATGATAAAAGTGCGGAATCTCGGAAAAAAATCACTTGAAGAAGTGATTCAGAAATTAAATTCGTATGGCTTATCTTTGAGAAAAGAAGACGAATAAACTATTTTTCTTTTTGTGAGTTTGAGTTACGAACGAAAAAAAGAAAATCAGCCAAAAGAAAAACGAAAAAATTGTTTAAAAGGGAGGTAAAACCAAATGCCCTCAGTCAGAAGATTAGGAAGACCTTCAGACCAAAGGCGGGCGATGCTTCGCGGCATGGTTACGTTGTTGCTCGATAAAGGCAGAATGGAAACTACCGTTCATAGAGCAAAAGAAGTAAAGAGAATAGCCGATAAAATGATAACGCTCGGCAAAAAAGGAACGCTTGCGGCAAGGCGCGACGCTATGGCATATATAACAAAAGAAGACGTGGTAAAAAAGCTGTTTGACCAGATTGCACCGTCTTTTGAGGAAAGAAACGGCGGATATACAAGAATAATGCTGCTCGGTCCGAGACGCGGTGACGGTGCTGAAATGGCATTGATAGAGCTTGTGAATTATGAGCCTTCAACATCGTCAAAAAAGAAAGAAAAAGAATCTAAAAAAGAAAAGACCGAACAAGAAAAAGACGAATAAATTTTTTAAAGGCGGATTAAATATCCGCCTTTTGTTGTGCGATATATTGTCACACATATTAAGTAGGGGCGAACTGTGTTCGCCCGTGGGATTTCGGCATATGCGTAATGTCGGCATTGGGGATAGTTCAACCCGTATTGTTGATATAGGGGTCGCACACTGAGCGACCCACCGATACCCATGCAATGTGGTTTTTATGGGATGCTAAGGCGGTGTCTCCTACGATAATCAACACAAATTATCGGTATAAATCCACGGCGTGCCGAGAGTGTCACGCCCTACGAATATATTATGGGAACAGTTTCTTAAATCCCCATCATATATTCAATAAGTTTGATTGCGATAATAATTGCGCTCATCACCCCTATTCCCGCAAAAAAACTTTTTGGGGGAACTCTCAGTTTTTTTGTTCTTGTTTTTTTAGACGGCTTAAAATTAAGGACGGATTTAAAATGCTTTCCCGATAAATTTTTAGAGTGAAAATCCAAATCGTGGAAATAATCTTTTGAAACTGTCGTACCCTGCATATGCTCAAAAATTTTTGAATCTTCAAAAATTTCTTCGTCTGATAAATCGGCTAAATTAGAAACGGAAGAAATTGCGGCAGTATCAGAATAATTTATTTCTTTTTCGTCCTTTTCATCTCTTTGTGGGTGTAAAAATTTATCAAGTTCTTTGCTGTTTCCCGTACTGCAATCGCTTTTATCGGCAAGCTGTCTTTGCTGACTATGATATTCTGATATAATTTTATTCGCCTCTGTAACTATCCCGTTTTCTTTTGCCGCCTTGAATATGCCTTTGCCGTTTTTTAATATAAAATATGCTTCTTCGATAATATCGCTGTTTAGATTTTTTATCACTATAACGCGCTTATTTATTCCTTTAAGCACCGTTGCTACACCTCGCAATTTTCATTTGCATATTATTATTAACTATTTTTGCGTATTTATACAATTACTGCCAAACATGGTATTCTATTATCTATCTTTGTTCTCCCGCAACTTTCATGAATAAAACCGACATATCGTCTTTCCTGATATTTTTTTCCCTCGCCTGTCTCAATATATTATTCAAAAGTCTTTTCGGCTCTCTTAAATTTTTATCGGACGACAGCATTTCTATCAGCCATGTACCTTCTTCAAAAGTAGAAATAATCCCGTCCGAAAGCATCAGAACATAATCGCCTTCTTCGAGGTCGAATTTTGTCTGTTCGCTGTTCATATTTGAAATTATCCCTGCCGGTACAGTAGACGACTGTATTTTAAAAAGCCTGTTATTGCGTACCACGAATGACGGAGCCGCCCCCGCTTTGATAAAAGACGCTTTGCCCGTGATTAAATCCGCTTCGAATAAATCCACTGAAGCGAAGCACTCGTCGTTTTTCGCCAGCAACAAAGAATTCAGCATTTCAAGCGTCAAATCTTTTTGATTGCCTACAGACAACAATTTTTCCATCAGAAGCACAGTGAGCCGAGACGACAAAGCGGCGTTCTTTCCGCTTCCCATGCCGTCTGATACCACTCCGTAAAAATACCCTCCGTCGCCGTCGAAAACTACCGCGCTGTCGCCGTTTATTTCTTTTTTTATATTGGCTGCGTTCATATCAAAACTAAAATTATTTAATTCTTTGACGTTTTCTTCTCCGCCGTCGGCATCGCCCGCCGCCTTGGACATATACATCGAATAAATTTTAAATTTATTGCGGCTTTGAATCTTCATAATTACATAATTTTCTTTTAGAATATATTCAGGCTCGTCCAAATATATGTCGCAGGTTTTTTCGAACATATTTATAATATCTTCGATTGTTCCCGAATAATCGACCATTTTTATCCCGAAAACATATATTGTCTTTTGCCGTTCGCCGATTACTATTACGTTTTCCGAGTCGATGCCCATATTTTGCAGACGCTTGAAAATCTGCTCCGAAAGTTCGCGCTTAAACGCAACGTCCTCTCTACCCGATTTTGAATTGTTATTTAATAATTTTGCTATATTTTCATAATGCGAAGCGAAAATTTTTGTTCTGTCATTTTTCATGTTTTCGTCAAGTCTGCCGAGATAAAGCGAATTTATCTTTGATTCTATCTCGGCAAGTCTGACGCAATGCTCTCTGTATGCCTGTGTAAATCCGTCTTTGTCGAGACGGCTCTTTTTTGCAATATACTCGGCGCATTTTTTTTGCATTGCATTAAAATTTGTCTTGCCGTTCAAACCGCAAAATTCCCTGTTTCCGCAAGTTTCGCATATTTTTTCTACAGAAGCGGCGCAAATCGCCTTGATTTCCATAAACGAAGGCTTTTTTAACCGTTCCGAGAGTTCATAAAAAGTCGATGATAAATTATTAAACGCATCTGACAGATTATTTAATTTTATGGCGGGCATTTCCGTAACCAACAGCCCTTTATCCAAAAACGGGATTTCTTTGTTTCCCGAGGTATTATCAGCGTCAATTTTGAAACTTTTAAGATATGCCGCCGATACGGGCAGATAAAAAGTCAGTCCGATTATCATATTCGGGATATAGAGCCGTACAGCGTCAATACCCGCAATATATACAGAATAGCTTATCGCGGATATAAGCCCCGCTATGACTGCGAGCGTTACGGATTGCGCGAAAAATAATCCCGATATAAGCCCGCATATTCCGAGAGTAACGGCTCCCGCAGTATCGCCGAGTGCTTTTCCGCACAGGAAGCCTATAAGCGCACCTCTCGTCATATCGGAAAGTGCGCCGTCCTGACTGAGTGAATTTAGCCTGAACCTGTTTATAACATCTTCGTCGTCTTCGTCCTCGGAATTTTCATTATTTTCATCTGAATCCTGTTCTTTGGCTATCTGCCTTTCGGTTTCCGCATATTTTTTGTTAACTCCACTGCTTGACGCGAGCAATGTCAACACAAACGAAAATATATAACCGAGCGATAAACTATATATATAAAACGGAGCAAGCGCGTATACCAGCGTGAATATAACCGCGCAAATCCCCGCTTTTTCGAGTACTCTGTTTTCTTTGCCGATTTCAAACAGACCACTGTAGAGATAAGTAAACAGCATTGAGACAAGCACAAACAGTATAACTACTATTATATCAGTATAAATTATATTCGGCATTTTCAACGCTATTCTAAACACTCCGACGATACAGCCTGTTATTGCGCTTATCAGGAGCGAAACTATAATTGACCCGGTATCGTTAAAATGCACCAAATTCATCAGTTTTGATTTTTCTTTTACGGATAAATTTCTGTATGACTGGCTTGAGGAAAGCATATGCGATTTTGTTTTGCCTTTGCTGTATTTAACATAAAATTTTACTGCGGCTGCAACGCTGTAAACAGCAAACAGCATAAACGCGCTTTCTTCAGTAAATGCAAGCGAAATTACAAGCCCCGAATATATATAAAATATATATTTGTCTGCGGCACAAATCAGCGATACGCCCATTGGATTCATGCCGAACGGCATTGTTACGGCTCCCGTTACAGCCGCGAAAAGCACAATTATAATCCGTTTAAGCGCGTAAAACAAGGCGGCTTTGTTTTTTATTTTATCCCTGCGCCGCGATTGCTCCTTGGTTTCGATATTGCGGCTGTTTCTGCGTATTTTTTGCAAAGCAAGTTCTGCTTCCGTAATAACCGCTTCGGTATCGGACATATTTGCCGCATAACCGTATCCATAACTGTGACCCGGCGGCATTATTCTGATATTGTCAGAGCTATCTTCGATTTTTATACCGTCAAAAGTTTGGGTTGTTGTATATCTCTTTTCAATTTTTTTACGCTTGACAGCCTTTATTATGTATTTTTTTCGTCTCTCATCTTTAATTGCCGTTAACCTTATGTTTCTGAATCTTTTTGATTGTTCTTGATTTATTTTTATGTTTTTATTGCCGATTAAATTTTTTTCATGATTGGCGTTGTATTCTATATTAGCCTTTGTAAATTCAACTATAGGCTCGTCAGGGTCGTCTAATTTAAAATTAATTGCATTGTCCTTATAAAAATATTCATCGTCGATATAAGCCTCGTTTTTGTCGTATATAACAAAATCAATCATGTCAGACAGTATATTTTTTATAGATTTCGTCCGCTCTCTCTTCACATCTTTTCTGTTTGTATTCTCAGTGTTACGCGGATTAATTCTTGCCATATCAAAATTTTATTTCCCCCTTATTTGCTTATGTTTTGTGTATTTTTAAATTTATTTAATTTTACAATATGTATATTATTTTTTTTGTCACATTGTGCTTGCTAAAAAAGATATTTTTCCTATTATTGCCAAAATATCGACAGTGAAGAGCATTATTTTGCATTGTTCTTTTAATTTTTATAAAAAATAAATTGACGCGCCCGAAATAAAATGATAAAATAGAAGTGTCGGAAACTAAGAATCTGTTATCATAGCGTAATCGTAGGGCGTGACGACTTCGGCACGCCGCAAATTTACGCCAATACAAATTTTT
>Ga0099364_10003429_pt1 | contig 24604 bp, 13 predicted proteins | sample TergutTh196P3_FD_73070 | JGI IMG/M metagenome (GOLD analysis project Ga0099364, IMG submission 73070) | Microcerotermes parvus P3 segment gut microbial communities from Pointe-Noire, Republic of the Congo - Th196 P3 | ecosystem: Host-associated > Arthropoda: Insects > Digestive system > Gut ...
ACATTGCCAACATGACCCCCGAAGAATTAGATAAATATGATGTATCACTTAAAAAATATTTAAACAATATGACAGCCGTAGACATAGTAAAGTCCTATAAAAGAGAACTTACAGCAAGCCATAAGGCATTAGAAAAAAAAGAAAATACACTTGCGCAAAAGGACGACGCCCTAAAAAAAGCTCTTGCCGAAAACGCAGAACTGCGAAAATTATTGGAGTCTGTTGGGAAAAATTAACTCTTGATTCGCATTAGGCATGAAAAATAAAAAACTTACAATGGTTTGTGGTAGATTTGACTGCGTCGAGCCCTTCGGATTTCTCGCTTCGCTAAACGCCCCTTTCTCTCACACACTGCGCGTTATTCCGAACGCAGTGAGGAATCCATTGAAACCATTACAAGTTTATAAATTCACTTGCCTTAACAATAAATATCAATATACTATGAAAATTTTTCAACTTTCAATTATCCTCTGCGCTCTTTTCTTTTGCGCGGCAACGCTAAACGCCCAAACCATTATTGAAACTTGGAATATTGGAAGCCCTAACGCAGCCGATGTTACCGCAACGCTGTATGATAACGGAACGATGATTATTAGCGGAACGGGGGCGATGGAGGATTATCAACCATGGGTTTCCCATCGTAATTCAATTACTTCTGTGGTTATTGAAGATGGCGTTACTACAATTGGCAGTCTTGCATTTATGAACTGTTTTGAACTTCATACAGTAATATTTCCTCAAAGTCTTATCTCTATTGGAGACTCTGCGTTTTTCGGCTCCAATGCTCTTTCAACTATTACAATCCCCGGTAGCGTTAATATAATTGGCATCTCGGCGTTTGCCGCTTCTGGTTTATTTTCTGTAACTATACCCGATGGAGTTACCGTCATAGGCGAAGCGCCTTTTGCTAATTGTATAAGCCTGACAGACATAATTGTAGATGCAAACAACCAGAATTACAGTTCAGAAGACGGCATACTGTTCAACAAAGATAAATCTACCCTTATACAATATCCTGCTGGAAAAACAAATACATATTACTCAATACCACCCGAAATAGTTGTCATAGGTGGCGCTGCGTTTGAAGGTAGCACAACTCTTACCTCTGTTACTATACCCAATAGCGTTACAACCATAATATGGTCTGCGTTTTCTAATTGCATTAATCTTACTGAAGTTACATGCCTTGCCGAAAACCCTCCAACTTTGGGTAATGTTGTTTTCTCCAATACGTCCGACGACAAAACTCTATACGTTCCTTTCGGCACAACAACTGCATATATTGCTGCCGATGATCAATGGAGCGATTTTTCAATCCAAGAACTTTCAGCCGCCTGCCCCGACCCCATAGCAAGCGGCACAACTGGACCGCTCTCATGGGCGCTATGCCCTGATGGTACCCTCACAATTAGCGGAACTGGAGCGATGCCGGATTATGATACTTCAACCAATCGAGCGCCTTGGTTTGTCTCCGATTATATTTCGGCTGTTGTAATCGAAGAAGGCGTTACCACTATTGGCGACCATGCGTTTGGTTTGCAGACGATTACTTCTGTGTCAATTCCGGAAAGCCTTACCATCATCGGCGACTATGCGTTTGAAGGTTGCCAAAATCTTACCACAATAATCCTTCCTCAAAACCTTACTACTATTGGCGAGTGGGCGTTTGCCGGCTCCGGTATAACTTCTGTAACTATCCCCGAAAATGTTACCTCTATTGGCGCACAAGCGTTTTCCAGTTCCGGTCTTACTTCTGTTACCATTAGCGAAGGCGTTACCGCCATCAGCGCTCATGCATTTGAGAACTGCGGAAGACTTACCACAGTAATCCTTCCTCAAAGCCTTATCACTATTGGCGAGTGGGCTTTTAATTACACCGCAATCACTACCATAATCATTCCCGAAAATGTTACTTATATCGGCGAGGGTGCCTTTAGCGGTTGCTTATCACTTGGTTCGGTAACGGTGCATTGGCTTACGCCTTTGGCTATTGACGGTTCGGTTTTCGAGGGCAGCGATCAGAGTACTACAAGATTGATTGTACCGCAAGGCACACAAACAGCGTATTTAGAAGCCGACGTATGGAAAGATTTTTATTTTGAAGGCGCTTCGGAACCAATAATTGCAGGAACATGCGACGCTATAACATGGGAATACGATATAGCGACTGCAACGCTTACTATTAGCGGAGCAGGTGCGATTGACTGTGACGATATACCATGGGGTGATTTTGGGTCTAAAGTACAAACGCTGATACTGCCGGAAGGAATTACTGCAATCGGGCGCGCTATGTTTAGCGGTTTCAGCTCTCTTACTTCCGTAACTATACCGGAAAGTGTTGTCTCTATAGGCGAGTTAGCATTTTTCCTTGCGGGGCTTACTTCTGTAACGATTCCGGAAGGCGTAGAATACATTGAAAGAATGGCATTTAGAAGCATCTACTCGCTTACTTCCGTAGTTTTCTTGGGAAAAGTTTCTTCTATTGACGATGGAGCATTCAGCGACAATCCGTCTCTTACTTCCGTAACCGTTCACTGGGATTCGCCAACCGGCATATCAATTGGCGAAGATATTTTTGGAGATGATTATTCAGGAAACAACTTACCCGCCGCCACCCTCTACGTACCCGCAGGTACAAGTGCGTTGTATGAAAATGTTGAACCGTGGAGCGATTTTGGAAACATTGTGGAAATACAATCCGACCCCTGCGCCTTTACCTTTATAGCCCAGCCCATCGGCGGCGCCATTTGCGAAAATGATAGTCATGAGTTTTCTGTTTTAATATCCGAGCCGCCTGCGGGTCTTACCTATTTTTACGAATGGCAAAGACAGACAGACGGCGGCGCATGGGTGCCTGCCGTTGGCGCTGCCCTCCACATTTTTCAGTTTTTTTACGCGGACGTTGCGGGCAATTATCGCTGCGTAGTAAGTTTAGCAGACGGCGTTAACGTCTTATGCTCCGAAATTTCCGACGTTGCAACGCTAATTGTGGATAAACGTCCCGAGGTGCCTGAAATTTCAGCGCGTTCTGTGTGTATCGGCGAAGATTTTACCGCCTCGGTCGTTGAAGGCTCTATCATCACCAATGGACGCGATTTGCTTACCTTTTCATGGACTATGGGCGGCGTGGAAGTAGCGGGCGGCGCGGTCGAAAATAATATAGTTCCTCCGTTGACAATCGCAAATGCGCAAGTTTCACAAAACGATTTTTATTACCTCACTGTTACCAACGAATGTGGTTCAAGTACCGCGCAGCAATACATGATTGTGCGTTCTACTCCTCCGCCGCCCACTCCTGCCAGCCGATTCTATTGCATGGGCGAGGTAGCCGAAGAAATGTTCATCTTTGAAACAAACAACACAGCCCGCTGGTTTCCCGACATGGACTCAAACGAAACCATTCCGCCGCCCACTCCCGATACTTCCATTCCCGGACGGCAAGAGTGGTATGTTTCGCAAATCGTAGAATATCCCGATGGCGTTTTTTGCGAAAGCGAACGTACAGAAGCCTCTGCAGTTGTTCGCGAGGTATCGCCTGTTCCTTCATTTGTGCCATTTCACGAAACTTGCCTCTACGCCGCAAACGTAATTATAGAAGCCGAAGGCGTGAATTTAAGGTGGTATGACGACGATAAAATGCAATTCTCGGTTGCGCCTATGATTAATATCGTTACGAGCCGGGCGGGAATGCAAACATACTACGTAACCCAAATGGAAACAGACAAATGCGAGAGCGCAATTGAAGACGGAACAATAAGCGTCTTGGTAAGAGACTGTAATGAAGAAACTTTCTTTACCATTCAGGCTGCGGCAGTTGTCGTACAGTCGGTAATAACAGTGCGCGGCATTGCTCCCGCCAATACTGCTGTTAGCGTTTACGACGGCAATGTTAAAATAGGCGAAACCACGGCGCTTTCAACCGGTCACTGGATTTTGCAGTGCGCGTTGCATCAGCCTAACGCTCTCTCTACGCATCAACTTCGCGCCGAAATATCCCTGTCGGGCGGCATAACCCTGACAACCGAAACCGTCGCCGTAACACACAATGTGGCTGCAATAGTCGTATCGCGCGTTACAATGTACAACTCGGCTATTCCGGTTGCAGGCATGGATTCTCACGAATATGTTACCGTATTCGACTTTCTGAATCCCGGATTAACCGGCGATGAATACATGTATAGCGAAGATTTTCCGCGTTTTACGTTTACCATTGAGTTTACGAGCAACGACCCCGCGCGTATTTCCAATGCGCGTCTGCATATTTTTACCGAATCGGGCGACGTCGAAACGTTGCCGGCAATATTCGATTCGGAGCAGCAATTTTGGATAACAACCGGCGATTTTGATATTGACAATTTGCCTGTAAACGTGAATGTTAGCTTTTCAACAAACGCCGAAGCATTTTTCGACAGCGACTACATGCAGGCTGTAAGCGACGAATTAACCGATTTTCTTAACGATATTGTCGAAAGTTCCGACGACGCCGATTCGCTGTTGTCCGACATACTCGAAGAATTGCACAAACCCAATCCTGCGCCTGCTATTGTTGCCGGATTGAGGTCGCGTTTTCCTGCGCACCCACCCACAACGCCAACGCCTGTCGAGGTTGTCGCCGAATTGGAAAACATGAGCCGCGATGATTTTGATACCCTCATTGACGTCACTTCCAACGAAACTGACGAAATAGTCTCAAAAGTAAGAGATTTTAATACCGATTTGGTGCAGTCTGCCAACGATTTTTCACTGTACGGCGTTCGCATAATAGAATTAAACGACGGCAGAATAGCGACTATAACAACTATTCCGTGCGATGGACTTTCGGAAAACGATTTCCTGAACGACGACTCTTGGTTGAAAATTCCCACCACTTCCGATGAACGCTTTATATACATGAAATCGTCGGAACGGGAATACGCATTGGTTGATTTTGACAGAAATATCTACAAAACCGTGATTATTGAGCAAGGAATGGTCGGCTTGTCGGTTTCTCACGATGTTTGGTTGCAAACAAGAGAAGGATTGAACGTCGCCATCGAGCATTTATCGTCGGGTTTCAGCGAAAACGATTACAATGCAATGATTACCGGCTATCAAAACGAATTGCAGGAACTTGAACGTTTAGATCAGGACTTATTTAATCAACTTAACGGCGTGTCCATAAGACAGTTATCTGCATCGGAATCTGATTTAGTCGCACTTTCCGTTCAACAAAACAATATTGAGATAATGCGCGCCGAACTTTTACATGCTCTTAACAAACACATTAAGTATGGCGAAAGTTTGAGAAGAATACCCGAATATCTTGCTATCGTTTCGGGCGTTCAGAGAGCCTACAGCGACGCCCACCACAACGGCGTTCGCGTTGATGCTTTGGAACCCGAAATTCCGGCGCAAGCCGACGTTATAGAAAAAGAGCGCGTTATAACCAATATTGGAAACATTCGCTTGCGACACGTAGACGATTATTCAGGAGCGTTTAATCGCGTAATATCTTTTATAAACATAGACCTGACGTCGTCTAATCTTAACATGGCAGCCCTCGCACTTGCAATAATAGAAGCCGAAAACGAATGGAATCTTTCAAGCCGTTTCAATAATATTACCGACAATCTCATAAAATCATCGGAAGGCGACATTGAAGTCCTTCGCGTTGAATATGCAGGCGGCAACGTATTGGAACTCCTTGCTCACGGTCCCTGTCCTTCGGCAATTCCTGTTATTGAATCTTCGGGCTACGTCTACGAAGCCATATCTTCCAACCGTCTGAAAGACGTGATGATAACGGCTTGGTACAAAAACGAAGAAGGGGAAGCAGAATTTTGGCGCGACGAGCAAAACCCGCAAATAACAAATGAATTTGGCGTTTATGCGTTGAATGTTCATCAGGGAATATGGCGGGCAGTGTTCGAGTTAGACGGTTATCAGACTTTCACAAGCGAATGGCGCGAAGTTCCGCCTCCGTTTGAAACAACGGTCAGCATGATGCGAACGGCGCCGCCTGCCGTTAGCGTCGTGCAGGGCTACAATACCGGTATTGTAATAGAATTTAACAAGTATATGCAATCGGGTAGCCTGACTTCCGATTACATAACCATAACACGCAATGGCGCGACTGTATCGGGCAGCGTTAATATCCTTAATTCCGATGAAAATCCTGATAACCCCGCCGAGTTTTTTGCTTCGCGGGCGCGATTTGTTCCCGACGCGCCGTTTGACGCCGCAGATGCAGTGGCGCTGACGGTGAACGGCAATGTGAAAAGTTACGCAGGCGTTGCAATGGGGGCGGATTACGTGCAACAAATCGCTATTGTCGAAGAAGTATTAGCCTTTACCGTATCGTCGGCGTTGGATATTTTGTCGCATGGCAGCGGCATAATTGAAGTATCTGCCGAACCGGCGTCGCTCGTTGCAGGAATGAATATTACCGCCCGCTCTTTGGCTCAATCGCTTGTTTCTGTTGACGGCAGCGCAACATTAGACGCTGCGGGGAAAGCGCAGTTGCAAGTTAAAGGATTTTTGCCCGGCGAAGCGAGAATAACAGTGTCGCTCGAAGAAACTGATTGGAGCGCTAACACAACCGTGCGCGTTTCTTTGCCGTCGCCGCATATTAACATTAACAGTGAGTCGTTAAATTTCGGAGACGTTGAAATAGAATCGGTTGCCGAGGCTCAAAATGTAGGTGCAGAAGGCTTTTTTATCATCGGCAGTCTAAATTACCGGATTGTTGGCGCCGACGCCTCGTCATTCATCATTTCTTCGGTTGCGTGGAGCTCTACCAATGGAGGAAATTTAAACGTGACTTTTGCGCCTTCCGACGAACGGGAATACAGCGCAGTTTTGGAATTTTTTACCTCTACCGTTACCCGAACGGTTGCATTAAGCGGAAGGGGCGCGCCAAAATCCGAACCGCCACCGCCGCCGCCACCTCCGCCGCCGCCCACAACGAACGTAGAAACCAGCGAAGCCCCAAAATTCAACGTATTCCCAAATCCCAGCGACGCGCAGTTTAACGTGGTCTTTGACAAAGAAGATACATATCGCATAAGCATTACCGATGTTGCAGGAAGGACAGTCTTTGTGGAAACGGTTTCAGGCTTGTCTACGCACATAGACGCTACCCGTTTTCCAAACGGTACATATATCCTTACGATAGAAAACAGCGAAGGTAGAACAACGGCGAGAATAGTGGTGAACAGATAGATAAAGGAGTTAAAGAAGTTAAAGAAGTTAAAGGAGTTAAAGGAGTTAAAGGCATGAAAAAGATACATCTAATAGTTTTTCTCACAATCGTTTCCGCCATTTTGAAAGCGAATGTTTTCGATGGGCAATTTGCTTCGGGCGCTGGAACTTCTGCAAATCCGTACAGAATTACCTCGCATATCCATTTGAGCAATTTGGCGCAGATTGTCAATGAAAATCCCGGAATTTCGGAAGGAATATATTTCCGACTTGAAAACAACATCGAAGAAAATATTAACAGAACGGTTGCAAGTCCTGTTGGAGATACGGAAGTAACGGCTTTTGAAGGAATTTTTGACGGAAACGGTTATGTAATCAGCAATTTTTGGCAGTTACAAAGAGGTCACAATGCTTCTTCCGTTGCCGGACTTTTCGGATATACGCGCGGCGCAATAATTTCCGATTTGACAATAGAATCGGGCAGAGTATTCAACGAAAATGCAAGTTATGGCGGCGTTTTGATAGGACATGCCACCGAAACAACCGTTAGAAACTGTTTTGTAAGAGAAGTCGAAATTACTGTACATGGAGAGGCTACCGGCGGACTGATAGGTTACGCGCAAACAGTTACAATTCTTCGCAGCGCTGCCGAAAAAGCGCTGGTTACAGGAGCAAATAATGTTGGAGGATTTATAGGAATAATAGATGAAAACGGAAATAACAGTTCTATAAGGCTATGTTTCTCATCGTGCAACGTTTCAGGCGTAAAAAATGTAGGAGGCTTTGCAGGTTATATAACATCGTTGCAAAATTCAGGCGTCGAAATAACCGACAGTTATGCTACAGGACAAGTTTTTGGGCTGGCTGACGGCGTTGGCGGTTTTATTGGCGTTTGTGATAACGCCGAAACTGCAATATCCAACTGTTTTGCAACTGGCTCCGTATTTGGCGCATCAGACGAGGTAGGCGGATTTATCGGAATTAACATCGAATCGTCAATAGAACGCTGTTTTGCTTCGGGAACAGTAGTTGGCGACATAAATGTAGGCGGTTTTGCAGGCATCTCATATTCAGATATTTCTAACTGTTTTGCCGTAGGAACGGTAGATGGGAAAACGCTCGCAGGCGGTTTTGTTGGCTCAAACTACGGCAACATTTCAAAATGTTTTGCCGCAGGAGCCGTTATTAATAATATTCTTTACGGCGCGTTCATTGGCTCTCAATACAACCCATCTGCCGTAATTACAGACTGTTATTTCGACAATCAAACAACCGGACTTAATAACGCCAGAAGTTTAGGCGATTTGGCGGGCGTCGCCTCGTTTAACGCCGACACAAGAAGTTTCCCGCAGGGTTTTTCGTCGAGCGATTGGGTCTTTATGTATGGCTACTATCCGCAGTTAAGGGTCTTTGCTGCGTCGGAAAACGAAGCCGTAAAAGCGTGGTGCGCGCTGGCGGCAGTAATCTTCAAACCGGCAAACAACACCGAACTTTGCAGCAATTTGCAAACGGTAGCGCCTTTATCGAGCCTCACGCCCGAAAACAGAGTCATTTCGTGGACAGCCAATGAGGCGGAAGGAGTTACCGTTCTCAACAACGTTGTATTTGCGCAAGCGTCGAATACTTGGCGCACATTGACGCTTCGGGCGGAAAATATGGAACGCGCGGTAATGTTTCGTTCTTTTTCAGGCATGACCACAGCCGAAATATTGAACGTAACCGTAAATCAAACAACATGCGAAAAAACCGACAACGGATTTATTTGTTATATAAACTGCGGAGAACCCGACGTAACAGTTTTGGCGGAAATAACTCACAGTCCATACGCTATCTGCGAACCCGGAACCCCTATACGCTTTGAAGTAAACAAGCCGCAAACGGTAATAGTTGAAACTCTTGACGGAGAAAAGAGTACGCTGTACAATATTGTTGTAAAAAAGAGCCTGCCAGCCGACATTTACCTGCAACGCTGGCACGATGTGCTGACTATCAACAATAATTATGCAACCAACGGCGGTCATAATTTCACTCATTATCAATGGTTTGAAAATGGCGCCCCGCTACCCGATAATAAAGGGTACATTCAATTAACAGGCGCGGCTACATACACGGCGATAGTAACATCGCAGCACGGCGAATTTGAAGTCTGTCCCATAGAAATACCGGAAATAGTACCCAAAGCGGCAATATATCCCAACCCCGTGCATCGCGGACAAACAGTAAATGTTGCGCTTAACGTTTCAACCGCAGAGCCAATCGTCGCTGTTATGCAAATATTCAACCAAACAGGAAAACTCTTTTCCAAACAAACCCTGCATAGCGCCGTAGCAGAAATTGCCATGCCCGAAACATCGGGAACATATATCATGCAAATAACGGCTAATGGCATGGTAGAAACATTTAAAATAGTAGTAGAGTAGTTTTTCAGTTTTCAGAATAGTAAAAAATCAATAATGAAACGTTTAATTTTCACTGTATACTGCCTTTTTGCAAGCGCAACAATTTTCGGTCAGGACTTGATAGTCACTGTTTCGGGCGACAGTTTAAACTGTAAAATCAGCGAGGTAAGAAACGAACAAATCTTTTTCCGCTACGACGCCGTCGGCAACATTGTTTCTTTGCCTGTAAGCAGGGTGGCTTCGTTCAGATACGATTATTACAGAGTTAGCAGCGGCATGTCTTCCGTTTCTGTTTCCATGCGCGGTCGCAGCGAGTTGTCGCTTTCTCTTGGCGGCGGTTTATCTACTTTGAATTACAAACCCCTCGCAGGCACGCAAAAATACGGAACAGGCGGACTGTTGGGCATTGGCTTCACATGGTTTTTTACAGGCAGATGGGGCGCGCTAACAGGAATAGAAGCCGCGCTGTATCGCTCCGAATACTCTGCAAATGCCGCCTACACAGGTGAAATGCCCGCAATGAGCGGTACGCTGGGAGCATTGGGGAACGATTTTGTATTTTCATATCAATACCAAAACTTTTCCGAAAAACAATCCGCACTGTTTCTGCAAATTCCCGCTATGGCGCAATTCCAAACCGGACGATTATTTGCTTCGGCGGGCGTAAAAATTGGAATTCCAATCAACGGAAAATACGAAATAACGGCTGCCAATCTTACCACAAACGGATATTTCCCCGCCGAAAACCAATACTACGACAACCTTCCCGATAGAGGATTAGGCGATGTAGGCGCAACGTCGTATTCGGGCAATATTGATTTTAACATAAACTATGCAGCCGCATTTGAAGCCGGCGGACAGTGGCTGCTGGGGCGTAGAACAAACCTTTACGTCGGCTTGTGGTTCGACTATGGTTTAAACAATATCAACAAAACAGGCGCAATAGGCATAACAAAACATGCAGTAGAATATGACCATTTCATTTCGGGCAGCCTGAAATACAACAGCATAATGGAAACAACCGAAAAAACAGGCGTTATGTCGGCAGGCTTGAAAGTAAAGTTTACGTACAGTCTGTAAGGATTTTTTGATTGTTTTTTGCAAAACAAATAAATAAATGTTATCTTTGTGCAATCTATTTTTAGTAGGAACGTAATATTTTATATGCGTACTTTAAATATTTTATTGGTATTATTGGTATCAGTATCGTTGCGGCTGTACGCTCAACCTGAGGAGCCTGTTTTGATGCTTCATTCCGATATGCACAGCGCAACCATTAACAGTGTTGATACCGATGCTGAAGGTCAGTTTTTGCTGACAGCTTCCGACGACAAGACGGCGCGATTGTGGAATGCCGCTACCGGACAGCGTTTGCGCACGTTCCGTCCGCCCGTTGGGTACGGCGCCGAAGGACGATTGTTTGCCTGCGCGCTATCGCCCGATGGCAGTTTCGCCGCAACCGGAGGAAACACCGGTAGCAGTTGGAATATAGGCGACAGTATTAGAATTGCTGTCGGCGATGGAGGGTTGTATGTTCAAAAACAGCAGTTCAGCGTTTATATTTTCGATACCGCAACAGGCGATATGGTCGCTAATATTGACGATTTTGACGGCGAAATTTTAGATTTGAAGTTTTCGCCCGATGGACAATATTTGCTTGCGGCGCTCGGAGGCTCGCACGGAGTTAGCGTCATCAACGCTACTACTTGGAAGCGCGAACGCGATTTGGGCGGCTTCGGTGGCGCAACGCGCAGTATGGCGTTCTCGTTGCAGGGCGAGTTGGCGGTCGTTTCCAACGATGGATACATCAAAATATACGACAACGATTATAGATTAGTAAGAACGCAAACACTGCCCTCCGGAAAAGAGCCTGTAAGCGTTGCATGGTCGCCAAGAGGTAATCAAATAATGATTGCCTGCGCCGACCTGCAAACAGTTTTACTGTTAGATGCAGAAACATTGAGACAAGCCGAAATGTCAATAGGAGTCGGCAGAAATGTGCAGCAGCCTTTTACTGCGGTTGCTTTTTCGGCAAACGGTAACAGATATGCCGCCGGAAATTTCAGCGCATCAGGCGAATACAAAATTCGCTCGTGGCAAGGTAGCGCTGCAAGTATGCTGGGAGTTAGCGATTTCCCCGTGTCAAAAGGCAGTATAACGGCGTTGAAAGCAATGCCCGACGGCTCAATAGTTTTCGTTACGTCATTTCCCGAAATAGGACGCATCAACAGAAACGACAGAACGCCGATGCAATGGGTCACAGGCAACACGGCGCAAAACTATATTCGCACTGCCGATATTACCCGATACGGCTCGCAGCAGCGAAGAACGTTTCAGGTAAACGATGATGGTTCGCGTATCGGATTGTATTCGGCTGGCAGAGAAGTTTTGTTCTTTTCTTTGACCGACCGCGACCTGAAAACAGCGCGCTCGGCATACCCAACCTTCAACACCCGAAGCGCCCGTACAAGAGTGCGAATAAGCAACTGGGAAAACAGCGCAACACCGCTATTGAACAACAGAGCGCTGAACTTTTTAGAAAGAGACGAACTTATCCGTTGCGTAGATATTTTGCCTACCGGCGAGAGAATTGTTTTTGGAGCCGATAACAATATTTACTGTTTAGACGGCTCCGGCGAAATAGTTTGGAAACGTAATGTGGTAGAGCCGTGCGCGGCTGTAAAAATTACAGGCAACAAGGAATTTGCAGTTGCAGCATTCAACGATGGAACGGTTAGCTGGTTTCGCATGAGCGACGGTTACAAGATTATGACATTATTTGTGCATCCCGACTATAAACGATGGGTGTTGTGGACTGACGCCGGTTTCTATGATTGTGCTATGGGCGCCGAAGATTTAATAGGTTGGCATCTAAATCAGGGAAATGACAAAGCCGCAAGTTTCTATCCGATTATGCAGTTTCGCAATACGTTTTATCGTCCCGACGTTATCGGAAACGTTCTGTTTTCTGAAAAAACAGACCGACAACTTGCCTTTGCCAATCTTCCGCAGGAATTGCAGCAAGATGTAGAAATACCAACGAATATAACAGAAGCGTTGCCACCCGATTTGTCTATAATTAGTCCGCGCCCTGAAAGCGAAATAACCACGCAAATGGTAACCATAGAGTACGACGTGCGTCTGCATGGCGACGATGATATGGTGCGCTCGGTAAAAATATTGGTAGACGGACGACCGGTGCAACTTCTTACGGCAACAAACAGAGGCGTAAACGTTGTTACAGTGGAAATTCCGGCTCGCGACTGCGAAGTCACGTTGATTGCCAGCAACAGTTTCGGACCAAGCGTTCCCGTATCAATAAGTTTGAGATGGGGCGGCGCAAGCGCGCAGGAGGCTTACAAACCCAAATTGTATATCCTTGCAATCGGAGTAAGCGAATACGACAATCGCGACCTGCGACTGCATTTTGCCGCAAAAGACGCATCAGATTTTGTTAATGCGCTGCTGCCGCAAAAGGGAGCGCTGTATGAAGATGTGATTGTAAAACTTCTTACCGACGAAAACGCTGACAGGGAAAATATTATTGACGGTTTGAACTGGCTGCAAAACGAAACAACAAGCAGAGATATTGCCATGATGTTTTTTGCAGGACACGGAATAAACGACCGAGCAGGAAACTTTTTCTACCTGCCTGTAAATGCCGACATGGAAAACATTCACGCTACATGCGTCAGTTATGCAGATATTCAAAGAACTGTTTCAGCGGTTGCCGGAAGAATAATTGTTTATGTAGACGCATGTCATTCAGGCAACGTGATGGGAGGTATAGTAGGAATGGTAAACCGATTGACCGACGCCGAAAACGGAGCAGTGGTATTTACTTCGTCTACCGGACTTCAATACTCGCTCGAAGATGCGGCATGGAACAATGGTGCATTCACAAAAGCGCTCGTTGAAGGACTTCTCGGAAACGCCGACCTGTTCAACACAAAAAGTATTTCATTCAAAACCCTCGATGCGTATATCTCACAAAGAGTAAACGCATTGACAAACGGAAGGCAATCGCCAACAACGATTATCCCGCACAGCATACCCGATTTCCAAATTGCAATGACATTTTAATTTGACCGCCTGCTTTAAGCGGAAAGTTCGGGGAAGACAAACATTTTTTTTGAAAATCGTGAAATTTTATGAAATTTTGTAACCTTTTTTTGTTTTTTTCGTATAATCGGTAAATAAAGGATATAAAATTTAATAATTAAAATAATACAAGATGGAAGAATATAATTTTTCTTGGGAACAGTTGGGCGACATGGAAGAAGGTCGTCCGAGTTTAGGACAACAAACATCGGTAGCAGTATATCGTTTAATGCAATACACAATGCGCGCGGTGCTTGAAAAAGAGTTCGGAGACGAAAAAATGAGGTTCCTTTTGGTTGAAGCGGGACGACTTGCAGGGCGAGAATTTTGCAAAAACGTGTTAGACGTGTCGTTACCTTTCAACAAATTTGTAGCTCAATTACACGATGTTCTGTTGGATTTGGGCGTTGGTATATTGAGATTGGAGCAATCTGATTTGGAAAAATTGTTGTTTACGGCAACTGTATCCGAAGATCTTGACTGTTCGGGACTGCCGCTGAAAGGCGTTACAGTGTGCGATTATGATGAAGGTTTCATCGAAGGAATTTTCAACGTGTACACAGGCAAAAATTTTGAAGTTAAGGAAACTGATTGTTGGACAACCGGCGAACGCACCTGTCGTTTTTCAATCAAAGCCGTAGACTAAATAAAATTTACGTTGCTTACTGATGAACAAAACTGAAAGTGATGTTATCCTGAAACTGTCAAATATCGCCGATCAATTATTATCAGGCAAACGCAAGATAAAAATTGAACTGGAAGGTATTGAAGATATTGAAGATGAGGGAATAAAATCACTTGCCGAAAAAATCAAAACCACAGCAGAACAGTATATGGACTGCTATGGTTTTATTATAGATTTGTCTTACGGGAAACTTTACACGGAGTCTCCCCGAGCTAATGCTTTTGCCAATCCGTTTAAACAACTTCATTCAGCGTTACGGCACCTGACGTGGCAAATACAGCAAATTGCCGATGGCGACTACGACCAGCGGGTAACATTTTCGGGCGACTTTTCCGAATCTATCAATAAAATGATTTTAGCCCTGCGGGAAAGGCAAGTTTTAACGGAACGTATTTTAGAAGATGAAAATCTGTTTCGTTCCATATTCAGCACGTCGCCCGATGGTATTATATTGTGCGATTTGAGCCTGTGTATATTAAACGCCTCAAATACAGCCTATCGCATGTGTCATGCTGCCGAAGAAATAAAAGGCAAATTGCAGTATCTTGATTTTATTCATCCCGAAGACATTAGCGTATTCAAATGGCTGATCAGTACTCTATTGGCAGAAAGCAATGATACCGCTTCCGGCGAAATTCGCGTCGTTAAACTTAACGGCGATATATTTTGGTCTGAGCAGAATATAAGTATGCTGCTCGATTCCAACAGCGACCCCAAAGGATATATTATCGTCATTCGCGACATCTCGGAACGCAAAGCCGCCGAAGCCCAATTATTGCAATATACTGACGATTTGAACGAATCGAACAGAACCAAGGACAAAATGTTTTCAATAATTTCTCACGACCTTAAAAGCCCGTTCAGCGCCTTGCTTGGTACAAGCGAGATGTTAGTGCGTGAAAGCGCAAAGGAAAATTTGAATATTGAAAAAATTGGAAAACTCTCAAGAATTATCAACGATTCGGCTAACAGAACATTTGGTTTATTGAATAATTTATTGGAATGGGCGCGGTTGCAATCAGATAAAATAGTGATAAATCCTGAAAAAATTAATTTGGACGACATCGTTGTTGAAAATGTAAACATCAGTATTACAGCGGCGATGAGCAAAAATATTAATCTTCAATACACAACTCCGGGCTTCTATCCTATCGTAAGCGATAAGGCTGTAATCAACACTATTCTACGCAATCTTATCAGCAACGCTATAAAATATACTCCGCAAAACGGTGAAATAACTGTATCGCTTATACAGATAGAGGATATTTACATGATAGCCGTAAGGGACAGCGGAATTGGGATTCCTGAAGATAAGGTTAATATGATGTTCCAATCAGATACAATACAGTCTACTCCCGGCACCGCCAATGAAAAAGGTACAGGGTTAGGATTGGGGCTTTGCAAGGATTTTGTTACCAAGTTAGGCGGCGATATATGGGTAGAGAGTGTTTACGGACAAGGCGCAACATTCAGTTTCACACTGAAAAATATTCAGTAAACGTATTCTTTCTGCTATTGATTTGAGATAATTAACCTTTTGTATCTTTACCGCAAATTTACATTAGTAAGGCATGATATGTAAAAATTGTGGATCTGAAAATAATATTGATTGTTGGTGGGGTTTGCTACAAAAATAACATACTGAACGCCGTCATTTTATTTGCCGAAACCGAGTGTTGGAGGTTACCGCCGTGCAGTCGCATGATGTAGCGCGAAACGCTCAATCCTACGCCATTACCGTTTTCTTTGGTTGTGAAAAACGGAATAAAAATGAACGGAAGGATATCCTTTGGTATAAGTTGTCCACTGTTGATTATATCAATAACAGTTTTTCCATTGCGATTCAAGTGGTAATTAATTTGTATCTCTCCGTTTTCGTTTGCCGCTTCTATTGCATTTTTGAGCAAATTTAACAAAACCTGCATTATCAGGTTTTTATCGGCGTACAGTTCTAAATCGTCTTGCGGAACAATATTGATACTGATATTTTTTTCGGCAGCCGCCTGTGTGTTGAGATTTACGGCTTGAACAAGCGTTTCGCGTAGCGGGAACGGTTTTTTCACAGGTTGCGGCACGGCTGTAAATTTCCTGTACGATTCAACAAACGATGATAGACCTTTTGCAGTGGTATTAATGGTTTCAAAGGCTTCGATAGCGTTTTTTTGCAAATCTTTACCATCAGACGACGCTTCCGATTGTAATATGTAAAGCATTGTATCGCTCAACGAAGTTATAGGGGCAATGGAATTCATAATTTCGTGGGTCATAACCCTGATTAGACGAATCCAAGATTCTATTTCCATGCTTTCCAACTCGTTGCCTATGCTGTTTAATGAAATAAGTTTTCGGGAGCCATACCTGAAATTGACTTCGGTAGCGCGCATACTGATCTGCAACTCTTCCCGCTCGTTGAAAAGGTTTATTTGCGTAGAACTGCCCGGACGTAAACCTAAAAAAATTTCAGGAAACGATTCATTTACGATTCGCAACTGATTTGTATGTACCAACCCGGGAAGTCCAAGCCATTGCAGTACAATACGATTAACCGTTGTAATACTTCCCCTTTCGTCCATAATTATAATACCCACAGGAACAGTTTCAACAATAATACTCAAAAACTTCTCTTTTTCAATTACTTCTTCGCGGGCATTGATTAATATTTTTCTGATACGGTTCATCACCATATTCATTTCTCTTTCGCGTACCGACATTTTTGTTTCCGAAAAATGAAACGAGAAATCGCCATTTTCCAAGGCGTTGAGCAAAAGAATGATATTGCTGTTGAATTTTCTAAATTGCCCATAAACGGCTTTCAAGCTCGTCAGCGCTACAATGGCTGCAAAAACTGCAAAAAAATAGCGCCCCGAAACAAACAACCATGTTGCGCCCGCCGAAAACGTCAGCATCAGTATGGAATGGTAGCCTAATTTATATTTTATGGATTTAAACATTCGCAGTATATAGTTTTCAGTTATTAGTTTTCAGTTTTCAGAAACAATAATATTTATATTCAAACTATTAGGTTGAATTTAATTGTAAATTTTAATATACATCTTTAATGACGCTTTTGCTACAAATATTATTCAAGACCATATTTTTTGAGTTTTCTGTAAAGCGTTGGTCGCGAAACCCCTAATTCTTCGGCAACTGCCGACAAATTGCCGCTATTGCGTTCTATCGTTTGTTCTATCAACTTTTTTTCTGTTTCGTCCAAAGTCAAATTTTTAGGATTAATGCCGCTTCCCTCGTGTTTGCGAAGAACAAAATCTGCCGACTGCAACTCGCTGTCATCACACAGTATTACCGCTTTTTCTATGGTATGCTGCAATTCGCGTATATTGCCCGGAAAATGATATGTTTCCAACTTTTCAACCGCTAATGCGGACATCTTCAACCCTTTTTTGCCGTATTTAGTCGCATATTTTTTAAGAAAAAAATCGGCAAGTTGCGGAATATCAGCCTTTCGGTTGCGTAAAGGCGGTATTTCAACGTGAATAGTGTTGATACGATACAGCAAATCTTCTCGAAACTGCTTATCCTGCACCATTTGGAACAAATTTTTATTAGTTGCGCAAATTAGCCGTATATCAATCGGCGTTGATTTTGTTCCGCCAACCCGCACAACCTGCCGCGATTGCAACACAGTGAGAAGTTTGGCTTGCAGCGAATAATCTAAATTGCCGATTTCGTCTAAAAACAGGGTCCCATTTTGCGCGGCTTCAAATTTTCCAGCCCTGTCGGACTTTGCATCTGTAAATGCGCCCTTCACGTTGCCAAAAAGTTCGCTTTCAAACAGCGTTCCCGTAAGAGCGCCCATATCAACGGCAACAAACGCCTCGTTGTTTCTGTTCGACAAGCGATGAAGTTCGCGGGCAACAACTTCCTTTCCTGTTCCATTTTCGCCTGTAATCAATACGTTAGCGTCTGTTTTTGCCACTTTTTCGAGCATTGCGCGCAATTCCTGCATGGCAAACGATTTACCCCAGCAAACATTCGCATCGTGCATGTAAGAACTGTTAATTGCAACCTGTTTTTCGCGCAGATGCTTAACTTCTTTTCGCGATTGCCTCAACGAGTATGCCGATTGCAGGGTAGCAACCAATTTAGCGTTGTCCCATGGTTTTACGACAAAATCAGTGGCGCCCTCCTTCAATGCCTTAACAGCCAGATCTATATCGGCATAAGCCGTAAACAAAACAACCGGAAGGTCGGCGTCTATCTTTTTTATTTCCGACAGCCAATACAGTCCCTCATTACCAGTGTTTAGACCCGCTGAAAAATTCATATCAAGTAGCACTACATCGGGCGAAAACTCTTTCAGTTTGGAAGGCAAAAGGTTTGGATTGCTCAACTGATAAACCGATGCGAAAAAGTTTTCGAGCAGTATACGTAATGCGCTCAATACGTTTTTGTTATCATCAACTATAAAAACACTGCCTGTTTTCATTTAATTCTTAACCCTGTACGCCATCAGCGCATCGCCTCTGCGCAAGTACATAACTCCCTGATGTATTACAGGATGCGTCCATTGTTGACTTGTACCCAATGTAATCTCAAAACTGCTTACAATTTCCAATTCATCTGGATTAGGTTTTACTAAATACATATTGCCTCTTTCGCTGTACACGTATAACATTCCATCGGCGGCTATTACGGTTGCTCTGCCTATTTCCAACGTTTTGAATTTAGTTTCGCCTGTTTTCAAGTCCAAAACGAACCAGTTGTTGTTTCTGTGTCCTGAACCGTAAATATAATCGCCTACCCTTATTGCTCCGCCTTTTTCGTTGTCCATTTCCGCATTGTGCCAAAGCAATTCTGCCGCTCTTCCATCGTTGGTCAGGCGATACAGCCATGAGCCGCCGTTATATCCTGTGGTAGAAAAAATCATACCATCGAAATACATCGGAGTGTTGGGATTAATGGTATTTGCGCTGGGTTGCGGGTGCGACCATAGCATTTCGCCCGTATCGGCGTTGAACGCTATGATTTCTTGACGAGTACAGGTCACAAGTATCGGTATCGAATAACCGCTAATGTATTGCGGCGAACAGTATGATGATACCTGTCCCATGCCAACCGACGACCATATCAACGCTCCCGTATTTTTGTTCAACGCCACTAAATTGTGCGTTTCGCCTCCGGGTGTGATAAAAATCTTGTCGCCTAAAATCAATGGCGATTCGGTCATTCCCCACCTGATATTTCTACCTCCCAATTCGGTAATAACATCTTTCTTCCAAACCTCGTTCAGAGTTGCCTCGTCTAAACAAATAAGCGTTCCCAGAGAATTGTATATATACAGTTTCCCATCGTTTACATTAACGGTACAGCGCGTACCGGGGTAATCGCCATTCCATTCTTTGCCTACCGTCTTTTTCGTAAGCAACCTTCCGTTCAGGTCGAATACGAAAAGGTCGAGATTGTCGTCATCAAGCCCTGTGATATACAGTTTTCCGTTGGCAATAGCCGCCGACGTCCAACCTTCGCCCAAGCCTTCATAAGACCATAATAATTCCAATCCCCCTTCGGGCCACACTTTCATCAAGCCCGTTTCATTATATACTCCATCACGATTTTCGCCCCGCCACTGCGAGTTCGTTTGGGCTACTAACATCATTGGAAATAAAATCGCAATGATAAAAACAAAATAATTTTTCATTTTAATTTACTTTTTTAATTATTAAATATTTAACTATTCGATACTTATCTTTTTAATTGTTAATTATTAATTGTTAGTTGTTAATTAATTAACTACCTGACCTTATACGCCATCAGCGCGTCGCCGTGACGAATGTACATCACTCCATTGTTAATTACGGGGTGCGCCCAGTGCTGTTCGGTTCCCATTGTTATTTGAAATTTGCTTAACAATTCAAATCTTTCGGGATTGGGTCTTATCAGGCTCATACCGCCGTTATCGTCGTAAGCGAACAACATACCATCGGCATATACCATAGACGCCTGACGATGGTTTGCCTCTCTCCACTTTATTTCGCCGGTTCTCCATTCCAAACAGAAAAAGGCTCTGCCGTTTTGCGCTGTTGTGTACACATAATCGCCTACTTTTACAGGTCCATGATGCTGGTTGTCGGCGCTACTGTTATGCCAAACCTGTTCTATGGCTCTACCATCGTTGGTCAAGCGAAGCAGCCAAGCGCCTCCGCCATATCCCATTGTAGAGTAAATATATCCATTATTGTATATGGGAGTGTTGGGATTAATGTCATTAGCGCTTGGTTGCGGGAGCGACCAAACCACCTCGCCCGTATTGGCGTTAAATGCGATGATGTGATTTTGGTGAATCCTGTCTTGTTGAACGCCCGTTGATAAATATGTTACTACCAAAGGTACAGAATAGCCGCTGATATATATTGGCGAACTGTAGGTAGAAGGATTACCTGTGCCGGTAGACGACCATATTAACGCTCCGGTGTCCTTATTAAGCGCAACAACGTTATTTGTTACGCCTCCCGGAGTCATAAAAATCTTGTCGCCTACAATCAAAGGATTTTCGGTTACGCCAAACATGATATTTCTACCATCGAAATCGCTGAGACCGTCTTTTTTCCAAATCTCGTTGAGAGTAGCCTCGTCCAAACAGAATAACTGTCCCAGAGATGTGCCGATGTACAATTTTCCTTCGTGTACCAATACCGTGCAGCGCGTACCTTGAAATCGTCCATTCCATTCCTTGCCCACTGTCTTTTTATTGAGCAACCGACCGCTCAGGTCAAATACGAAAAGATTGAGATTATCGTCTTCAATCCCTGTGACATAAACTTTTGCGTTGGCAACGGCTACAGAGGTATAACCATCGCCCAAGCCTTCAAAAGACCATAACAATTCGGGACCTGCTTCGGGCCACACTCTCAACAAACCTGTTTCCTGATAAATACCATCACGGTTTACGCCCCGCCACTGCGAGTTGGTTTGCGCTACTAACATCATTGGAAATAAAATTGCAATGATAAACAAAAAATACTTTTTCATTTGATTTACTTTTTTAATTATTAATTATTTAGGTTATTTATTACTATTAACTCTAATCTCTATTCCTTAACTCTGTACGCCATTAGTGCATCGCCGTGGCGAATGTACAATACTCCGTTGTGTATTACGGTGTGCGCCCAATGCTGATTAGTTCCCAGCGTTACTCTAAAACTGCTTGCCAGATCGAAACTTTCAGAATTGGGTCTTACCAAATACATATTTCCCCTTTCGCTGTAACAGTACAACATTCCATCGGCAGTTATTATGTTGCTACGCCCGACACTCGTTGTTCTGTATATTGTTTCACCTGTATTCCAATCTATACAGAAGAAATTATTGTTATTGTGTCCTCCGGCGTATATGTAATTGCCTATTCTTATGGCGCCACCCATCTGGTTGTCCAAATTATTGTTTCTCCATGCCAATTCTACTGCTTTTCCATCGTCTATTAAGCGAAGCATCACCGAGCCTCCGCCATATCCTGTGGTCGCAAAAATCATTCCGTTGTGGTATATCGGAGTGTTTGGATGAATATTATACTGGTTTGTTCGCTGAAACGACCAAAGATTTTCGCCCGTATCAGCGTTCAAGGCGATGATGTATTCGGCGGTTGATGTAACTATGATTGGTACGCCGTATCCGCTGATATACATAGGCGAACAATAGGTTGCCTCACTGCCTCTGCCAGCCGAAGTCCATATTGTGGCTCCCGTATTTTTGTTAAGAGCCACTACGTTGTTTTGGACGCCTCCCGGAGTGATAAATAGTTTGTCGCCAACAATCAAAGGCGATTCGTTCATTCCCCATTCTGCGATTCTGCCGTTAAATTCTGCTATGATTTCTTTTGACCAAACCTCGTTGAGCGTTGTTTTGTCCAAACACACTAATCTTCCAAATGCGTTGTAGATGTACAGTTTGCCATCGTTGATGGTCAATGTGGAACGCGGTCCCGGATAATTATTGCTTTCTTCCCTGCCTACTTCTTTTCTATTAAGCAGTTGTCCGTTGAGGTCGAACACGTAGAGAATCAGATTGTTTCCGGATAATCCTGTAATATAGAGATTACCATCGGAAATAGCGGCAGAAGAGAAACCCTCGCCAATACCTTCGTATGACCACAATAACTGCGGACCACCTTCGGGCCACTCTTTTAGCAAGCCTGTTTCGTTATATACTCCATCGCGTCCATTACCGCGCCACTGCGAATTAGACGGATCTGTGTTGGAAATGGCGTGCGTGTCAGAGACTGCACGCTCTTGAGTTTCAATACCCAAATTTGCTGCCGAATTAGAACTGCCTTGAACATTTCCACGGTTGCAAGAAAACAAAACTACAGATAATAATACTGTAATGATTTGAAAATAATACTTATACATGTTTTTAATTATTAGTTATTAATTTATATTTATTTTAATTACTTGATTTTATAAGCCATCAGTGCATCGCCGTGTCGGATATACAACACGCCGTTGTGAATCACCGGATGCGCAAAATGAAACTGTGTTCCTAACGTTATTGGAAAACTACTTGCAATTTCAAATTCTTCGGGGTTTGGTCTTACAAGATACATGCTTCCTCTTTCACTGTAGCAATACAACATTCCATCGGCGGCAATCACGTTGCACAGTGCGAGGTCTCTAACTCTGTACATTATTTCGCCGCTGTTCCAGTCCACGCAGAACCAAAACCTGTTATTGTCGCCCGAAGCGTAAAAATAATCGCCTATCTTTACAGCGCCGCCAATTCGGGTATCTATTTCTCTGTTTTTCCAAACTTCTTCTACGGCTTTCCCGCCGTCTGTCAGGCGAAGCATCAACGCTCCGCCGCCCCATCCGATAAGCGATAATATCATACCATCGTGATACAGAGGAGTATTAGGGTGAATGTCGTGACCTGATCTATGCGGGTGCGACCACAGTTTTTCGCCTGTATCGGCGTTCAATGCTACAATATAGTCGAATGTGGAAGTAACTATCATGGGTACTAACTGGTCTCCGATAAATTGCGGCGAACAGTACGCATGTCTGGTTCCTTCACAGGACGACGACCATATCAATTCGCCTGTTGTTTTGTCAAGCGCAACAATGTTGTTTTCGTCGCCACCCGGAGTAATAAACAGTTTTTCGCCTACAATCAAAGGGGATTCATTGACTCCCCATGGCGTATTTCTGCCGCCGAAATCGGCAAATATCTCTCTTGTCCAAACCTCTTCAAGCGTATTTTCGTCCAAACATACAAGTTTTCCGAAAGAATTATAAATGTATAGTTTTCCCTCGTTTACGTTTATAGTAGAACGCGGACCGGCGTATTCCTGCTCCTCGTCGCGCTCATTTGCAACGTCTTTTCGGTGTAGCAACTGCCCGTTGAGGTCAAAAACAAAAAGCACAAGCCTGTCCACATCAAGACCTGTGATGTAGATCTTTCCGTTGGCAATAGCCGCAGACGTAAAACCTTCGCCAAGACCTTCGTAAGCCCACAACAATTCCGGTCCTTCGGCAGCCCATTCTTTCAACAAACCTGTCTCGTTATACACTCCGTCACGGTTTTCACCACGCCATTGAGAGTTCTCTGGAACCTGCTGTCCACAAGAACACATTGCGAATAACACAATGATTATAAGATATTTATGTATCATATTGACAATGAAATTCATACGTTTATATTTATTTGCGGGTGCAAAGATAAATATAAAAATTTAAATAAAATTATTAAAAAAACTTAAATTATTAAAAAAACTATTATCTTTGCGCCCGAAATCTTTTAGGGGTGTCTGTACATACAGTCTGAGATCATACCCGTTGAACCTGAACCGGATAATACCGGCGTAGGGATAAAGATTGCCGCCGCGGGGCAATTTTCCTCTTCGCATTTTTGCATCTCACCAAGCCCTTTTTCGATTTTGATTTTTTAGTTATAACCATTTGAACGTTGATTTTTTTGCGCTTGCACAAATTTTCAATTTTCAATTTTCAATTTTCAATTAAAATGAAAAAGGTATTTTTTTTAGCAATTTCATGTTTTTCTCTGGGTTTGAACGCCCAAACCGATTCTATTCAACATGTTGAATTATCGGATGTAGTGGTTTCGGCTATCCGCGCTAACAGGCGAACGCCGACCACATTCACTAATTTGAGGGCATTGGACGTCAATAGAATAATGGCAGCGCCCGAAATCCCCACGGCTATCGGGCTTACGCCGTCGGTAGTGACGAGTTCCGACAACGGCGCCGCCATTGGCTACCAATCCTTTC
>Ga0099364_10003430_pt1 | contig 24600 bp, 22 predicted proteins | sample TergutTh196P3_FD_73070 | JGI IMG/M metagenome (GOLD analysis project Ga0099364, IMG submission 73070) | Microcerotermes parvus P3 segment gut microbial communities from Pointe-Noire, Republic of the Congo - Th196 P3 | ecosystem: Host-associated > Arthropoda: Insects > Digestive system > Gut ...
CACCACCCCCGCCGCCGCAACCGCCAACGCCCGGAGATCCTCCTCCTCCCGGAACAATAATCGATCCGCCCGATGTACCGTTGATTGATTTACCGCCGGACCCGCCTCCACCGGATCCTGATCCTGACGACGGGATGACCATAGACGATGATTCACCTCCGCTTGTCAACCTGCCTCAAACGGGTCAACTCCTATGGCCGGTGCCCGTGCTGTCATGTTTCGGTATGCTGATGCTCGCGCTGGGCGTGGTAATCGTCAAGAGGGATTAATAGCAACAAAAAGAGTATAAGATAGTGCGCGGTCTAATAACAGCGCACTATCTTTTTTTCGAAAAGTTACTGTTCATGCCCCTCTCCGTCATTGCGGGCTTGACCCGCAATCCCCCATGGAATGCAGTAGATTTCCGACAGTAACCCGTAATCTAGCACAAACCCGCAGGGGATTGCGGCTCGGAGGCCGCAATGACGCATTTTTCGGCAAGGTCTTTGGTAGGGACTGACCTGTAACACACCGAGGGGTTCTGCTTCAAACCGATTGTCCGTTATATTGTAATTTGAGCATTAATATGGTATCATAAGCTAATGTAACTATTAAATTACAACATTTGGAGGAATACGACAGTAAAAATGAACCGAATTGCCAGAGCGTTGTGCCTAACAATATTAGCATCTATACTGCTCTCCTCTTGCAGTACAAGTGCGCAGATCACTGCCGAGTATACTCCCGCCCAGATCGCACAAGCGGTCATATCGGCGCAGGACAATATTGCACAGCTCGAACCATTGTTCCCGGACGATGATTATTTTGCGGATTACCTATACAATATATATCAAATTAACGCAGACATAGTCAAAGACGGTGTAATATATTATGCAAGCGGTATGTTAGCTGATGAAATCGCCGTATTCTTGCTTGCCGATAATTCGGATGTGAAAGACACGAGGGACGCGCTCTTGAATTACAAAGAGCGGCGAGCGGGCGCGTTTTTCGGCTATGCTCCCGAACAATCTGCGATTCTTGAAAATGGCTTAGTCGTCTCACATGGGGACTATGTTGCGTTACTGATCTGCGAAGATCCGCAAAATGCCCAGTCAGTTTTTATGGCGAGCTTCAGCAGTAATCCACCGAGGATAAGCGGAGGCATCGGGACATTGCCACCCGATGTTGACAATGAGTCCGCTGATCCTGCGGCTGAAACTGATGATAAAAAGCAGCCGGAAGCAAATGAGGATACGATAACCGGTGACAATGCGATTGATAACGAAACGGACAGCAACGGATCAGACGGCTTTGAAGAAGACAGCACCGAGACTGACAACACCGAGATCGATAATAACGAAACCGAAAGTAACGAAACAGAAAACAGCAAAACAGGAAGTAGTGAAACAGAAAACAACGAAACAGGAAGTAGCGAAACAGGAAATAACGAAACAGAAAACAACGGACAGGGAAACGGTTCTGCCGGAAACGGAGAAACGGATGCGCATGAGGACGTCTATGATCATGCTGCCGTGCTGAGGGCATGGCGCAGCGGTAATAGCTCCGGATTGTCATATAAAAATCGAAGAATACTTGAAGCTTGTATTGAAGTAATCAATGAACTTATAACCGAAAATATGAGCGATTATGAGAAACAATTAGCCATACATGACTGGATAATCGATCGTGTCAGATATGATGAAGAAACCCTCAGTAATTCACCAAACGCCAGTCCTGACCCTGATAATGATAACCCATATGGCGCTATATTCGGGAGAAGGGCCATTTGCTCAGGATATTCATCAACATTTCAATTATTTATGGATATGGTGGGCATAGAGTGTATCACCGTGGATGGCTACTACTCGGTGACGGGTGCGGAACATGCATGGAACATGGTACGAATAGACGGCGAATGGTATTGCGTAGATGTTACATGGAACGATCCCATTGGCGGAAGTCAATCAGCTTTAACGCGGTACAGATATTTCAATGTAACCAGCGCTTTTATGTGGGAAACCGGACATCGATGGGATGAGAGCACAACACCTGTAGCGGACTCGGGCAAACTATTTTTTGAATGATAACCCAGGATCGGTGAGGAATGGCTGTTTTTGTGCCCCGTAAGCGCAGCCATGGACGGTGGAGCGCTCGCGAATAGGCGCATGGATGCGTCTGTGAGCGATAGGGGCACAAAAATAGTCTTCCGAGCGAAAGGTCCTGAATACTTTGAATGATTCTTATGAAAAAAAGTAAAATGAAATGTAACTGTTCAGTACCCCCAGCCAAAAAAACTAAAAAGCCACGTCATTGCGGCCTTCGAGCCGCAATCTCCCGAATTGCGCAGGGGATTGCGGGTCAAGCCCGCAATGACGTGGGGGTGCTGTACAGTTACAATGAAATACGCATAAAATTAGTTTCAGCGGTTTTTATAGTTATTCTTGGCGGATTTTTCATACTAAGCCGCATTGTTACACCGCCGGCGATACTGCGTGCTGAGCGCCGCGCACCTGCAAGACTTCCGCCGCTGTCGCTCAATACGGTGGTTTCTGGCGAGTTTATGGATAGGTTTGAAAATTATGCAGCCGACAGCTTTCCATTCCGCGACAACTTTCGCTCGCTAAGTTCCGCGATGGTGTTCGGCATGTTTATGCAAAACGATAAAAACGGGCTCTATATGGATGAAAACGGCGCCGGCGAATTTAGAACAATAAATCCGGACTCGGTCAAGCAACTTTCAAGACAAATCCAAACTGTTGCCAATGCTATGAGCGGTGTAAATATATACTACGCATATATACCGGACAAGAGTATATATTCAAATAAAAATTTGCCCGGATTCGACCCTGTCTTGGCAGAAAAGCTGCTGACCGAAAATCCGGGTATGGATGAATATACTTTCATAAGTCTCGAAAATGCACTGGATGCCGACAGTTATTATAGAACTGATTTGCACTGGGATCAAGTGAAGATAGAAAGCGTTTTGGCCGCACTGGGAGCATCTATGGGCTTCAATGCCGATATGAACCGGTTTTCCGAGGAGTACGCCGGAGAATTTGAAGGCGTTTATTCCGGCCAGATAGCTCTGCCCATAGGAACAGACAGTTTATATTTTCTTTCCAATCCGTCTTTATCCGCAATGTATCTCAATGAAAGGACTATGGAGCTGGAATCCGGTCCCGTTTATAATTGGGACAGAATTACAGGGCTGGACGCCTACGATTTTTTTCTTTCCGGCGCCCAGCCCTTGATTATTCTGGAAAACAATGATTCAGCTAATGATAGGGAGCTGTATCTTTTCAGAGACTCTTTCTCGTCAAGCCTGGCTCCGCTTTTGGCAAGCGCATATTCCAAGATCATTGTTATCGATCTGCGCTATATCGACATGCGCACTCTGAGCCGCTATATCGATTTCAAATCCGAATCAGACGCACTTTTCCTATACAGCACGCAGATACTGAACAACTCAAGCATACTCCTGGTACGCTAACGCAGATTACAAGATTGGGAAAAGGTGGTATTTATGCGATCCGATAAGCGGAGAATGGATGCGGAGCCTCACGTTTAATGCTCCCTTTCCTCTTTCCGCTCTTCTGACTCCCAGCCCCATTCGAAAGTGGGATCTTTGAACACCTTCGCGTTCATCTCGTTGCTGTACATGCTGATGGCATTATTGGGGAATCGGCTTTCCATAAAGTAGAAAAATGAAGCGGTGTCATTCGTTGCTGCCATTGCTTCCTCGGTAGCTTTCAGATAATCGATCGTGTATTTTATTGCGCTGCGGTCAAGCGGACAACCTGCCTTCTGATGGCCGGGAATCACGACTTCGGGCTGCAGTTCTTTTTGCAGTCTTTCGAGATCGCTTATCCAATCACGCCGCTGCGACGCGCTGACTTCACAGGTAAACGGGTGAGCCTCGTTGAAAATAACGTCGCTGCCGTAAAGTGTCTTGATTGAGGGAATCCACACAACGGAGTTCCATTTCAGGTCGCCCATGATATGCTCAATAACCTCGATACGCTCGCCCTCAAGCTCGATATAGCGATCTTCAAGCGGGAGAAGATTTTCACACTGCTTGCGGCAAAGATTCCCTTCGCCGATAATGTCTATCCACTCGTCGAGTTTAGGCTGATATTGATCGGAATAAAGCGGGATTTCCTCCGGAAGCATATAACATTTTGCATTCGGGAATGCACGTTCAATCTCGCCGAGCCCCCAGTAGTGGTCAGGGTGGAGATGCGACGCGAAAACTGCTTTGAGTTCAAGGCCTGTTTCAAGTATCTCCGCGATAACCCTGTGCGCATGTGATTTTGTCCACTGGCAGTCAAGTAAAACACATTCTTTCTTGCCCATGACGATAACGGAAGCGACGCAGAAGCCGTGTTCGTCGGCAAAATATGTTTTAGTGGAGAGCTTACCTTCGCCATGACGTGTAGTTATAACTTCGCCCATCATTGTTGTATTCCTCCTGTATGTTTTGTATTAAATATTATATACCTAGTATCTATTCAGAGCCGGCGAGGAAGACGTTTGTTTTGCTTCTGACAGCGGAGCATGGATGCGAAGCGGCGCGAAGTGCCGTCATGGATGACGACTCTGAGCGAGAAAGAAGCAAAAAAACGTATTTCGAGCGCAAGGCTCCGAGTAGTTACTGTACGTAGTATAATACACTGCACCGTGTTTTGTCTATAGGCTAAAGAAAAGTATTGACATGAGCCGCAGCATTCATGTATAATCAATCCACAAACTGAGCAGGCGATGTGCCGCCGAGCGGTACATGGGGCTGGGCCGCCGGAGCGGCAGCAGGTTAACGTGTTTATTAGACGTGCCTGCGGGACAGTAATTATGTTCCGCAGGCGCGTCTTTTTGTGTTGTACACCCCCTGCGGCTTGGAGGTATAGTATGGAAAAAACAAATGAGAAAATCGCGATGAGAGTGTCGATTAACACCATAATTGGCAATGTGGTATTGTCGGCGTTTAAACTGTTTGCAGGTATTTTCGCCAACTCGGCGGCGATGATTTCCGACTCGGTGCATTCGATGTCAGATGTGCTCAGCACAATAATTGTGATGATCGGCGTAAAACTTGCCGGAAAAACATCCGACAAAGAACATCCCTACGGACACGAGCGAATGGAATGCGCCGCCGCCATCATACTAGCAGCAATACTGTTTGCAACCGGCATCATGATTGGCTGGAGTGGCGTTGAGAAAGTCATGGAGGGCAACGACGGCAATCTCACAATCCCCGGAGGGCTTGCACTCGCGGCGGCAATCGTCTCAATCGCCGCAAAAGAAGCAATGTACTGGTATACGCGTGCCGCTGCGAAAAAGACCGGCTCCGGAGCGCTTATGGCGGACGCATGGCATCACCGCTCGGACGCACTATCTTCAATCGGCAGCTTCGTCGGTATTCTCGGAGCGAGAATGGGGATGCCGATCTTCGATCCTATAGCATCCATCGTCATCTGTTTGTTCATCATAAAGGTCGCGATTTACATATTCAGGGACGCAATTCGCAAAATGACCGACACATCATGTGACGATGAATTTGTAGCTGAGCTCAGAGCCGTCGTGCTTGAGCAGAAAGATGTGATAGACATCGATTCAATGAATACAAGACTGTTCGGAGACAGGATATACGTTGATATTGAAATCAGCGCGGACAGCAAATTCACACTCATTGAGGCGCATGATGTGGCTCAACGTGTTCACGACGCTATTGAGCGCCGCTTTGAAAAAGTCAAACACTGCATGGTTCACGTAAACCCGGCGGCGGAGAAGTAAAAACCGGGACTATATCATTTGAAAATATATTACTGACCCACTGCCCATTCACCAAGAGCGAAAGCATTCTCGCAGTCCTTCGGGAAAACATCTTCGCGTATGCGGCGGCGTTCCGGTACGTCGAACATCGACATGTGGTACTTATCATAGTCCTCTATCTGCCAAGTTTCGCCAACAGCAAGAGTTTTGCTCTCCCCGAACATTCTGGCTAACATATCCTCATACGCTTTAAACTTTGCGATGTAACCCACCTGCTCGTACATATTCTCAGGACAGTTTGTAGTAAAAATAAACGCGGTTTTTATTTTTTTCTTAAACTGCAAAACTCTTTCCTTGTCATAAGAAATATACTGGAAGGTAAGCCGCTCATAGAACGCGCGCATCTCCCCCGTAGTCTCCCCGATATAGATCGGCGAGCCTAAAATAAACGCGTCGCACTCCTCAATCCTGTCAAAAACAGGCCGCAGGTCGTCTCTTACCACACACCTGCCGACCTCTCCACCTTTCAGCTTGCAGCCTAGACAACCGAGACAGCCCTTGAAATTAAGATCGTACAGATTGACCATTTCCGTCTGAGCACCCTTCGCCGCCGCGCCATCAAGCGCCTTTTGCAGCAAAGTATGCGTGTTCCAACCCTTCCGGGCACTACCATTAACAGCGATAACCTTCATTTTTTAAAACCTCCAATATAATTTTCTGTACAGATTTCACGGGGTAGCCAGAAACAGGCTTGTTGTGCGGTTGGCGTGAGGGAATTCCGGTTTTATCCCGACTGACCGAACAAAAGGCGCATAATACGCCTGTTTCCGGCGGGGCATGAGCGGTAACAATTTTCATACTCTCAGCTTTCAACGTTCAACTATCCTCTACCGCGCCAGTCTCCTATACACCACAAAGTACATAGTCATGAAACAAGCCGCGCCCCCTACGAGCTGGGAGATAGCTTCAGCAATGAAAACACCGTCTATGCCCATGCCAATATGCGGGAGGAGAACCGTCAGAGGCGCTGCTATAAACGCTTTTCGCAAAAGTGAGAAGAAAATTGCATTTTTCGAGCGGCCAAGCCCAAGAAACACATTCTGCGACGACATCTGGAACGACATGAAAATAAACAACGCAAAGTATATCCGCATCGCAGGAATACCGGCCTCTATAAGCGCAGGCTCAGTGTTGAATATGCGTATCAGAGCGCCCGGAGCCAGCATTATGACAGCCCACATTACGGCGCTGTAAGCAGCGATTCCGGAAACGGAGAATTTGATCACACGACGAACCCTGTCATACATGTCAGCGCCATAATTATACCCGATTACAGGAACTGAACCGTTAGACAGGCCGGAAATAGGCATGAATATGATTTCCCGCAGTGAATTTATGACTGCCATTATTCCAACGTACAAATCGCCGCCGTAGCGCTGGAGCATAATATTGCAAACAATCTGTGTCAGGCTGGTCGTCAGGTTCATAATGAAACCGGCCAGCCCAAGTGTTAGAATTTTTCGGACTCTTTCCGACCGCAGCCTCATACAGCGCAGCTTCAAATGCAAGAGAGTCTTTTTCCCGGTCAGAAAACGCATGACCCACACAGCGGAACAAAACTGCGCGATAACCGTCGCGAGCGCCGCGCCGCGAACACCCATCCCTAACGCAAATATGAATATCGGATCAAGCACTATATTGATTGTCGCCCCAATTGCGACCGTCAACATCCCCGTGCGCCCAAAGCCCTGCGCATTGATAAACGGGTTCATACCCAATCCTATCATGACGAAAAGTGTCCCGGCCATATATATCGAAAGATACTCCCCCGCAAATGGATACGTTTCGTCACTGGCGCCGAAAAGATACAACAGAGGCTTTTGAAAAATTATTATCGAGACAGTCATAATCGTTCCGAAAATAAGCAAAATCGCAAATGAGTTGCCCATGATGCGCTCTGCTTCATCATCGTCATGCCGACCGCGCGCTATTGCGAACAGCGGCCCACCGCCCGTACCGCACAACGATGCCAAACTCATTACGATATGTATGATCGGAAGCGTCAACCCTACCCCGGTGAGCGCCAGGTGCTGCGCGCCGGGCATGTGTCCAAGATATATCCTATCCACGATGCTGTATAGAATGTTTATGAGCTGCGCCATCGTCATCGGTAGCGCAAGCCGCAAAACCGCTCGCGGTATGCTCCCTTTAGAAAAGTCGCCTACATCATGCGGATCATTTTGCTTAACGGTCACGCCCGTTTCCATTTGACTCCCTGCGGGGTATCCTCAAGGACAATCCCCATTTCACCCAGCCTGTCGCGTATCTTGTCAGCCTCGGCCCAGTTTTTCTCGCTTCTGGCAGTCTGGCGCGCTTGAATCAACGCTTCGATGTCCTCGTCAAGACCGCTGCTGTCTGTTTCTCCATAAATGACGCCAAGCACGCCCTCCAGTTCATTGAAAACTGCAAGCGTTGACTCCGCGAACAACTTAGACGGCTCCGCTCCCGAAGCCAAGCTATTGCTCTCCCGCACAAGCTCGAACAGTACGGAAACCGCGTCTGCCGTATTAAAATCATCATCCAAGCACTCTATAAACCTCTCGCGGTAGCGCGGGAGCGAACCGATGAAAGCTTCCTCGCTCTCCTTCATAGCATCCGATCCATTTTCAACAAGAAACTCCAGCGTACCCTTTGCCGTCTTCAGCCTCTCAAGGGCTTGCTTGGACTGAACAAGTATATCCCCGGAGTAATTGAGCGGGCTTCTGTAGTGGCTCATAAGCATGAACATGCGGATATTCTCATATCCATACGCGTTCGCCGCCTCGCGGACGGTGAAGAAATTGCCTTCCGATTTTGACATTTTCTTGCTATCTATGCTTATAAAGCCGTTATGTATCCAATAGCGGACGAACTGACTGCCATGACATGCTTCCGATTGCGCGATTTCATTTTCGTGGTGGGGAAATGCAAGATCCTGCCCGCCGCAGTGGATGTCTATCGTTTCGCCAAGGTATCTGCTTGCCATCGCCGAGCATTCGATATGCCAGCCGGGGCGCCCCTCGCCCCAAGGCGAAGCCCATGACGGCTCGCCCGGTTTTGCGCCTTTCCACAGAACGAAATCCATCGGGTTTTCCTTGACATCCGCGACATCAACGCGCGCTCCGGCCAAAAGGTCGTCAAGATTCTGATTTGACAGGCTGCCATATCCCGAAAAACTCGCCGTTCGGAAGTATACATCGTTTCCGCTCTGATATGCGCTGCCTTTTTCAATCAGCTTTGTTACCATTGCAATAATTTCGTTTATATTCTCTGTTGCCTTGGGGTGGTGTGTTGCATCGCGCACCCCAAGACCGCGCGCGTCAATCAGATATTCTCCGATATATTTTTCCGCAATTTCGAGGCTGGTAGTACCTTCTTCGGCGGCGCGGTTAATTATCTTGTCGTCGATGTCCGTGAAATTCTGGACAAAAGTGACCTCAAAGCCCCTGTATTCCAAATAGCGCCGCAACAAGTCGAACATAATAACAGGCCGCGCGTTGCCGACATGTATATAATTATAAACGGTTGGACCGCAGGCGTACAGCCTCACTTTTCCAGCCTCTATCGGCACAAACTCTTCTTTTTTCATTGTCATAGTGTTATAAAGTTTCATTTCCGGTCATCTCCATTTGATATACTGCAAAGTAAAACCAGATAGATTCTACCACACCTAAAGACTTAAAACAAGTGAGAAGAATGCGTGGTTATTTAAGATTTACAATGGGTGTTACAGTTCACAGGGTAGCCGGAAACAGGCGTGCCCAGCGACTTGCCGTGAGGGAATTCCGGTTTTATCCCGGAACTGACCGAACAAAAGGCGCATAATACGCCTGTTTCTGGCGGGGCAACAGTAACCAATGGCTTACAAGTCAGACCTTGCCGGAATGGGGCTGTTTTTTTATTCCGTAGCGCGGAGCAAGGATGCACAGCGCCGCGAATAGGCGCAGGATGCGCCACCCCGCGACAGGAATGCAAAAAATAGCCCTATTTCGGCAAGGTCTTTGGTTGGCTCTGACCTGTAACTTTTTACTATCGATTAAGGCGAGTACAAAACCGGCGTCCATGTCTTTACGCATATATCATCCGGCCTTGCATGAAATGTTTCTATGCTTTCGGCATCGCTGCCGTATATTTCACGCGAGATTACAGGATTACCCTCGTGATCGAGTTTTCTTGTTTCCACTATTAAAAACGCGGCGCCGGGCTCCGCTGCGATTTCCACCGGCAGAGCGCCCGGAGCGTATTCGTGCCGCATTATAAGCCTCGCGTCCTGATCCATCTGCAAAACCGCGACCAATTCCGGCTCGAACATAAAGCTGACGGATATAGTGATAGAAACGCTGTCTGTTTTTGTCCTGCCGTTTTCAGTGACCGTGTAAACCGTTTCCAAAGTCTGCGACATCATAGGCCCTTCGCTGTGCACGCCCGAACCCGATATGCCGCCGCCGGACATGAGGTATACGCTCCCGTCCGCGCTTTGATATACGGGATTTAAGTAGAACGTCTTAAGGCTCGCGGATACGACAAAAATAGTTCCTTCCAAAACTCTGCTGCTTTCGTCGTCGCCGTGGCTGACGTGAAAAGCGCCGTTGCTTATAGCCTCATCAGACGCGGACGACCAGTAGCTTTCATGTTCGTTTGCGACATGAAAGGAAAAAAACGGGATGCCGTCAATCCCTTCGAATACGTACTCCTTTGTTTCGATCGTTTCGCCCGTTTCGCTTGTGAGCGTTCTTGATACGAGTGTCGCGTAAATGCGTCCCTGATGATCCTGCGATGCGCCGTTTATGACTATCCCGCCGCCGGCGCTGCTCATGTTGTTTCCAATTAACTGTTCAATGTCAAAAAGATCAATGAACTCAGTTGTGATAAACACACCAACGAGCCTGTCCTCATATGTGTCCGTGACAAAATCCTCACGCGCCAGACGGCAGCCCGGTAGGCCAAGTATCATCACAGCGCAGAGCACCGTTTTAAGTATTTTACGTTTCATCATCGTTACCCTCCGATTTTCCGTCGAATTTCAATATGTCTCCTACGTCGCATTCGAGATGCCAGCATATCTTGTTGATCGTACTGAACCGGACGCCCTTAGCCTTGCCGCTCCGCAGTATGGACAGGTTTGCCTCAGTGATGCCGATCAAGCCGCACAGCTCTTTGGAAGTCATGTTTCTGTGTTTGAGAACGTCCTCCAAATACACCTTTATAGCCATAGCCGCGCCCTCAAATAAACGCGTCGTTTTCGTCTTTGAGCCGCTTGTTATCCGAGACAAACCGCGTCAGCATCAAAGTCGCCAACAGGAAAACAATGGATATTACGGGGATGGTTACCGATACGTTTATCGTCCTCGATGAGTTTATCATCATCAACTGGAGCAGATTAAAGCCGATAGTGGACAGCGTGGTCACAGCAAGGGCAATGGCGCAATACCCTGATATACGATCAGACGCTCGGACGGTTTCAGAGGAATAGGGGTCTTTTTTGAGTTCTTCCAGCAGCAGGAGCGCCGCCATGATCACCCAAATGTTAAGCACATAAGGGATAGCATCCACCGCATAACGTATAACGAGAAACACGTAGCTTGCTCCAAGCAAATGCTCATTGCCGATATTAGCCGCCCTCAGCTCCGCGACGGATGTAATCAGGCTGCGGAAGCCGTAGCCGAAAGCCATATATGTGAAGATCGCTCCCAAGACGCCCAACATAAGCGACATATACCGCGCAAGCATTTTCGAGTCGCTTCCGAAGGACAGCCGTATTACCCTTAAGACAAAGTAACCGCATATAACCGAGTATACAAAGACCCCTAAAACAGACTTGCCCGCAGTCAAGCCGGCTGCGCCACCAGTCATAGTGCCTAAAATTCCGGGATTTACCATCAAATAAAGCACTGTGAATAACGAAACGCTCAGAAGAATAAGCAGCCCATCCTCAGGAAACATTTTGCGCTTTTTACATATAATGAGCAGCGCTGCCGCGGGAGATAAGCTGACCGCAGTGTATATAGCGACTGCAGCAACGTTGCCCGGCCCGCTTGAAAGCGACAATGCCCGCAATCCTCTGCCTATTTGCTCAAACGGAAATGCCGTCACAGCGCTAAAAGCACCGGCAAAAGACGTCTGAACTGTGGCGAAAATAACACATACTATCGCTTCCGCCACCAACAAACCCAAGAAAACTTTTCGCCTCATATTCCTTCTCCAATTATTGTTTTTCGATAATTCAAGGATAGTATATTCCGATAATTATCGTTTGTCAATAATTATTTTGCTAAAAAATGGCAAGCGAGGGGATGCAAGCAAAGGGACGGCTCTTCTGCTTGCACATCAGAGGAACCTTAGCCTTGCTTTCTAATCAAGCAAGAGAACCGTCCCATTGCTTCCCTGTTCTTTCAAAGCGATATTGCATGGCTGTAGCTAAATCTGGTACAATGGACGCAACCAAGGAGGTTGATTGCTATGGTGGAAATTATTGAGAATCCAACTATCATGGGCAGCGAGGAAATGAAAGCACGGTTTGACGGGAAATGGATTTACGTGGTCAACTGTGAGTTCACACGAGGCGGGCGCATTGTTAGAGGCATTCCAGTTGTAGTTGCCGACATGCAGTTTGAAGAAGTCGATTCGGGGATTTACGACAAGTATGATGCCGAAGAATACGGCAGAAAACTGTCAAAATCATACAGGCACTCGCTTAGCCTGTTAAAATCCATCAGCCTGGGGTAGTCATATGATTAACTACTCTTTTAACGATTGGCAGTTTATCGACTATGTACGCGAAGACGGGCATATAGTTGTCCGTGTGTCGATTTTCAAAAGCGGCACGGAAATATCAAGCGTTGATTTAGTATTTGACACAGGTGCTTATATTACTGTTTTTTCGAGACCTACAGCCAAGAAATAGGATTGACGCTCGGCACCGGTAAGCCGGCGGCTCTGCGCGGTTTTTGTAATGAGCATGACATAGTTGCAGGTGAACTGATAGAGATTCCCTTATGATGCTAGGAAAACACTTTGTCTATGATGCTAAGACAGTAGTTCCGTTGGATGATATAGAGATAGTAGAGGTGTTGGGCGAGAATGTCCTGGAATATTTCAACTATGTTGTCGATCACGAAAAGGATGTCATATATTTCCAGAAAAATCCCGCACCAAAACCTTATGTCAATCAGGCCAGAGGCATTGATTTATCATGCGGGAAGGTATTACCGATATCGGATTTAATAGATTAATTTTTATTCCCGGTATAAATACTATTACCTATTCGCAAAAACCGGCTTTACCGAACAGTTGCGATCACGAGCTTCTCATATGGATAATGTGTTTCTCATACGTTTTGAAGAAATGACATGTTCAGTTATTTCCAGAATGGAGTACTAGAACTATTCTTGAATCACCGTTTCGTGCGCCATTGAGCACCTCTTCTTGTCGTGGGCGATCCCTATGCACAGGACATCGCCGCTAAGGCCGCTGTAGTACCGGTTGTCGAGTATCTGCCGCAGCGCTTCATCTTTGAGCTCTTCGATGTCCTCGCCCTGCTTGAACTCGATGATTATGTGCGGCCTGTCCGCCGACAGCGACTGCATCACGATATCGCTGCGCCCGTGCTCTGCCTCGATATTGCTTGTTATTTTATAAAGGTTGGCAAGCGTGATGCACATGCCAAGAAACAGCATATGGTACGCGTTTTCCTTCGCGTCAAAATAGCTCGTGCAAGAAATCACCAGTTCACGGTATATCCTCATGAAAGCGTCCATGTCCTGCCCGAGCAAACACCGGAACATCTCGTGCAAGCCCTCCATGCCTAAGTTTGCACGTTCCGCGACGATGCTCAGGAACTCGGAGCGCACCTCCCCATTGGGGATGCGTACATTCAGGAACAGATCGTCAATCCGCTCCAAAACGGTCAGGTATCCCGTGTTGATCAAAAGCCCCCACAGCGTATAGCGTTGCTTGAGCTCGATGAACGAGCATTCTAGGTTGGCGGCAACTTCTGCGGTCCTATTGCTTATCAGCGTTTCGAAGCTCTCTTGGAACATGTCGTCCGCCTCGGCGATCGATTTCCTTACGAGGTAGTTCGTGGAGGTGTTTATCCAGTAGTTGCGCAGCTCGCCATCGCGGGCATAGTTTAACAGGGACCACGGGTTGTACATCTCCGTCCCCCCGAATAAATATCCATCGTATTTCTGCTTCACAGCTTCGTCAAGCGCCAAACCGTAGTCTGTCAGCAGGGCCTCGGTTTCCCCGGATGTAAGCCCAAAGTATGCCGAGTAGCGCTTGTGCAGCACAGTATAGACACTAATGTTATTAAGCTGTGAGAAAATGCTTTCTTTGACGATGCGTTGGATGCCCGTCAGCAGCGCTTGGTGCAGGCAGTCCTGGCCCTTCAGCGCAGAGCCGTAAAAGCCCGCGAAGAAGTCCTTTATTCGGTCGTGGTACCCATATTCGAAGCTGCTCATTATCGGCTGGTCGTACTCGTCTATCAGCAAAATGGGTTCGGTTTGATAATACTCGCACACAGCCTGCTCTAGCGTTAATATGGCCATTTCGAGAAAATCCAAGCCTATGTCGCGCTTGACCAATCTGTCATAGATCATGAAGAAAGTGACAAAGCAAATTCTCGACTCATCGACATTACCTTTAAATATCCTTTGATATCTTTCATATTCCGTCAGGACAACAGAACTTATTTTAAAGAACAGGGATTCTGCGGTGTTGGCCTTGCGATCCTTGAAGGTGAAGTAGACGACAGGGCGCGAGTTGATCCGCCCGGCATACTCGGTGTCCATAATATCCAGCCCTTCGAATATGGCCTTGCTGTCTTTCGTTATATCGAAAAACTCGCGCAGCGTAGTCATGTTGAGGGTCTTGCCAAAGCGCCTCGGCCTTGTGACTAAGGCTACTTTGTCGTAGGACTCGATGAAGTCACGAATGAACAGAGTCTTGTCCACGTAGTACCTGTTTGTCTCCCGTATTTCCCTAAAGCTGTCGATCCCTATGGGCAATGGTCTTTTCATTCCGAACCTCCTTCGTGGCTACCAACTCACAATATTATAGCATACGGCAACTTTCAGCCGCAATCAAAAGATTGACGAGTCAGTCAGCAGTAATAACTTACTCCACCACCAACACCCGCCCGGACACCCTCTGGATCCTCCCCGACACCAGCCAAGCCGCAGTCAGCGTTATTGCGCACACGAGCACCACCGGCAGGAGCAGGCCCGTCAGAGCCAAGTCCATGCGCACCCTCGGGACGCCCATGAAGCCGAAGACTAACGACACCAGCGCATCGCTTGCCAGAAAGTACAGAACAATCCCAACCAGCCCGCCCACGAGCGTCACCAGCAAAAACCGTATACCAAACTGCGCCCTGAGCTGCGCCGATGTGAAGCCCGTTGACTTGAAAATGCCAATGTCGGCGCTTTCGCGGTAAAGTGCGATTATGGCGAGCAGGAGCGTAATCAAAGCGGTCAGAACAACCGTAAGCGCGTAGGAGACAACCGATATGGAATCGAACACCGGCATTGCAATATCGAGAAAATTCCTGAAGCTATCATCGGCTGTTGTAATGACAATACCCTCGCCCTCGTAAGCGGCTTTGATCTCCTCCGTGACAGCGTTCCTATCCGCACTGCGGTCAAGCATCACGGTATAAGTGCCGGCAACAAAGTCCTGCGGTGCTATGCGCTTTAGCCCGGATACGGTGATGTTAAACGTATTCCCCATCTCGTTAATATGCTGCATGATGCCGGTTACTATAAACGGAGTAGGCTCGGCGCTTGCATCCTGCTCAAACGTGATATCGCCTATGGCTTTTACATCTAGCAGGTAAACCGTATCCCCGATGCCCTTGCCTAAACGCCGGGCGGACACAGGGGTCAAAGCTACCTCGTTATCATACCTCGGGAATCTGCCGGAAAGTGGCTCGGGCATACCTATGCTTTCAAAGTTTTCATAAGCAAAAGCGTAAATCAGCTCATCCTCAATTGCAATAGGGACATACGCATATTGGACAACTGCTGTAGGCTGATACTTCTCCTCGATCTCTCCGATTGTCGTGTGTAGCTTATCAAGCATTGCTTCAATAGTATCCGGCTGATAGCTGATGATGCCGATGCCAAAATCGTAATCAGGGTAGCCAAGCGTGCGCATTGTGCTTCTGCTGTCGCTGAAAAGCGCCGACAAACCGCTTGTGAATGTAATCATGAATACCAGCAGGGCTGAGATTATTGCGAGGACCGTGTATTGCCTCCTTCGGGTCATCATCTGCTTGATTGCCATACGCAGATGCAGCGGCAGCAGGGCAAGGCGTTTCAGTTCCATGTTCAGCCTCTTTGCGAAATACACAGGCGCGCGCCCGAACGCTATGGCGCGGACCGGGGAAATTCTTTTGATTTTGCGCGTGCCGAGCCACGTAATTAAGCAAATTATTGAAAGGGACGCGGCGACGACCAAGATACCCGCCAAAACCCAAAGCCCTCCGCTCCATATCAACCCCGCAGTCACCATCAGCAGCCCTCCGGCGAACGGTATGAGCGGAATACTCGCTGCAACGCCGATGATCGAACCTGCGATGCACACAATTGCATATTGCAGCACCACGGCCCGCCGAATCTGCCCGCCGGTGAATCCGAGCGCCTTGAACACACCGAGCGTTATGTAGTTGCCCTCAATCGAGGACAGGACGGCGTATCTGAGCGTAAAAAGCGTGACAAGCAGCGTAAGGAGCGCAAGCGCGAGCAGCAGCACAGAAACCAGATCGGCAACGGTCATGGCAAGCATTCTAAGTTCTGATCTGTATACCTGAAATACGACACCGCCTGTATCTATGCCGTCAACAGCGATTGACAACTGCTCGGAATAACCTTTACTGCCATAATCCGCGTGAACAGTGACATCCAGGCTAATATACCTCGTATCGCTGACTTCATTCATTCTGAGGAAGTCGTTCTCATGCAGGTATGCCCTGTCGCTTCCCGTCACAGGCGAGCCGAATATCGGGTCCTCAAAAAAGCCCGCGATAGTAAGCTCAAAACCGTTGATAATGGCCGGATCGCCTTTTGCCAGTGAATATGTTCTCTCATATAACAAGGGAAGCATGAGCTCGCCCTCGTTTATGACAAACGCCCCCGCTTCGCCCGCAAAGCGCACCTTATAATCATGAAAACCGGGTTCACGCTTCTGCATAAGCAATTCATTTTGCGCTTCGACGCCGTTTAGGAGTATATCCCTTCTTATAGCTCCAAATACCGGCGTCGCCCTGACGCTTTTCACCTCATCCTTGCCTTCAAGCAAGGATGCGATGCCCGGGTCATACATGGCCTCCCCATAAACAAACATAACATCCGGCGCGGATGCTTTCTCATAAGCCTCGCCATGAAGCCTCCCGCCTGTATGCATGACAGTCAAAGCCGTAGCCAGCATAAGCGCGACAACCAACGTAAGCAAGAAAATAGTCGCGCCGTAAGCCTTTTGCTTCTTCAGGAGGGAAAGGGAGATTTTGAGTATAGCCATGGCTAATGTTCCTTTCAAGTTGAGATTTGAGATTCGGAATACCCCTCACCATCCCAGCGACGACAGCCATGCTATTACCTGGCTTTCCCGCGCTTGTGTTTGTTCTTCGCTGTATTCGCCCATGTCCATTTCTGTTATCAACTTGCCGTCCTTAATGTATATCAGCCTTGTTGCACGCAGGGCGGCTTTTATATCATGCGTCACCATGAGGATCGTTTGGCCGTTTTTGTTGAATTGGGTGAGCATATCAAGGACTTCTTGGCCGGATTTGGAATTTAGAGAACCCGTCGGCTCGTCCGCAAAGAGTATCCTCGGCGAGCTTATCAGCGCCCTTGCCACCGCCGCTCTTTGCTGCTCGCCGCCCGATATCTGCGACGGCAGCCGCTTGGAAAGCTCGGATATGCCGACCCGATGCATCAATTCCTCAGCCCTTTCATGAACGGCTCTCGGCTTCGATGTGAGATACCCCGGTACGGATATGTTCTCAAAAACAGTAAGGTTTGCGACAAGGTGCATCTGCTGGAATACGAAGCCGAAATCCCGGCGCCGCAGCACTGCCAGCTTGTCCTCGTTCATGCTGCCGAAGCTCTTGCCATTGTAGGCTATCTCCCCGGAAGTGGCAGTGTCCATACCGGACAGGCAGTAGAGCATCGTTGATTTGCCCGACCCCGAGCTGCCCATCACTACGGCAAACTCGCCCTCACGCAGCTTGAAGTCTATATTTTTGAGCACATGGTTTTGAACCCCATCTGTGGCGTAGCTCTTGCATAAGTCTTTTGTTGTCATTATCGTATCAGTCATGGTCGCCTCCTGTTGCGCTTTTCGGTCGGTTTATGCGTATATTTATATGATACGGCAGAAGATATTAAGAAATCCTTAAGAGATTGTATTTTTTTCTACAACCAAAGAAACTACCACAGCAAGCCCTTCGCCGCTGTTCTCCAACCGCACCGACCCGCCGCTTTTTTTCGTGATATATTTCACGATAAATAGCCCCAGCCCTGAGCCTGCCACCCCCGAGCTGTTTGCCCCTCTGTAAAAACGGTTCCATATAAACGGCATGTCGCCCGGAGGGATGCCGGGGCCGAAGTCGCGGATTTGACACACCAGCCTGTTTTGTTCAAGCTTAAATGACAGCTCAATATCGGAACCGGGCGCGTACTTGGCTGCGTTGGAAATGACGTTGCCAAAAACTTGTGCAAGCCGCTTTTCATCAGCTATTACAACCGCATCGGGAACTTCATTTGTAACTCTAAGCAAATCGCCGTATTCAGCGAAAAACGGGTCGAGGATTTCGCCAATCAGCTCCTTTGCGCTGTGCTCCTTTATTTCCAGTTGCAGCTTCTCCATATCGGATAACGCGTGGAGGAACAGGTCGTTTGTCAGCTTTGCGACTTCATCGGATTTCTTTATAATCATGTCTAAATAACGCTCCCTGCGTTCCTGCGTCGTGCCCATGCCGCCGCGCAACCCTTCGGCATATGCGCGTATCGAGGAAACGGGGGTTTTTATGTCATGTGAAATAGTTGCTATCAATGTCTTGTTCTCGCGTTTGGCCGCTTCCTCGTTTTCACGCGAAATTAAAAGCTCTGTTCGCATGATATCGAATGCCCATGTGAAAGCGCCGAATATGTTCGTCCTGTGTACTTCGAGCGGGAAGTCGAGGTTGCCCTTGGCGACTTCTCCCGCAAACCGCTCAAGCCTGCTAAACGGCTTGATAATCCGCAGACGGCAGTAAAACAGCACACACGCGGCGAATAACACACAAGCGACGCAGGAAATGAAAAGAACCATTACCATAGAGTCAGCCGCAATCGGCGCAGCGTTATGACTCTCCATTTCCGCAACGACAGATCCGAGCCTCGCCAGTGCCTCGGAATCGCCCGGGTTCTCTTTGAGCAGCTCCGCAAGATGCGCCGTTTCGTTTATCATTACCGCAAGAAAGCCCGAGTGTTCATCCTCGGCAGCATCGCTGTAGTTCCCATATAAAAATAAAACCGCCGCTGTATAAAAGGCGATTATGATTATGATAAATACAGCGGTAATGGCAATGATTTTTCGATTCATAGAAACTCCTAACTCTTAATTTCAAAACAGTATCCCAAGCCCCAAACAGTCTTAATATACACAGGCGATGACGGCTCATCCTCAAGCTTCTCGCGCAGCCAGCGTATGTGTACCGTCAGCGATGATGGCTCGGCTTCGCTGTATGCCCCCCAGACCTGATCGAAGATATCGTCTTTTTTCAGCGCTTTATTCTTGTTTCTGACAAGCATCGCAAGCAAGTCAAACTCCTTGCCTGATAACTCCACCGAACGTCCGTCCTTTATGACGCTGTGGCTGTCAAAATCTATCTCAACATTGCCGAATGAAAACCGCTCGATCATGGCGTTCATGGAGTAGCTGCGCCTTAAATGCGCCTTTACGCGTGAGAGCAGCTCCCCCAGAGAGAAAGGCTTGGGGATATAATCGTCTCCGCCGATATCGAGTCCGGTGATTTTGTCGGTATCGCTCGTGCGGGCGCTTATGAAGATGATAGGTATGTCGGTAGTTTTCCTCAGTTTTTCGCACAGCTCAAATCCCGTACCGTCCGGGAGGTTGATGTCCAGGATTATCAGCCTGTAAGCGGTAAGGGCAATATGCTCCAGAGCGGCCCGGGAATCGGAGGCTATGTCGGCGCTGTAGCCATTGTCGGAGAGCAGGTCGAAAGTTATCTCCGCAAGGGCCACGTCGTCGTCTATTATCAGGATGTCTTTTTGCTTCATGTGCTGCTCCGCCATATGCAATCAATTGCGTTGTGGAGCATATTTTACATATTATTACTGCACATGTCAATAAACGCACGCAAATGGTGCGAGAGGGGGGCGGGCTATCGCTTACGAAATTGAAACAGTGCCTTGCGTTCAGAAGGGCATTTTTGTGCCCCTATCGCTCAGTGGCGCTTCCATGCGCCAATTCGCGAGCGCTCCACCATCCTTGGTTGCGCTTACGAGGCACAAAAACACCCGTTCCTCACCGGCATTCAACCTGAGTGCTTTCGTAAGCGATTCCCCTCCGAGAGGGGGGCTTTGCTATTACCCACCGTTGCTGTATACTATCCGTTAAGCTGTAACCGCCCGAGGTCAGCCTATTCGATGCATACCCGGAGAAAATGCGTTTCCCACAGATTCTGCCGGTGCTGTACTAAAGAATGAAAACGTGGCTTGATGAGGCACTAAAAACGCCCTAAGTTACGGGCTATTTCATACGCCGTGCCCGTGGCGGCGGTGATGTCGGACGGCTCCACGCAATCGCCAAGCATGTAAAACTCCGGCGCACTGTAATTCAAAGCTAAAGCCTCCTCGGTGCAAGGCTGCTGCCCGGTTGCGTAGACGATGGTCTGAGCAAGGAAAAACTTTTCGCCATCCTCCGTTTGGCAAAGCAGCCCGTCCGGGGTGATTTCTTTCGCGCTTGTTTTCAGAAACACGCCGATCCCGCGCTGCTTGAGTTCGACGTCAACCCCAAGCATATGCAGAAAATTCCCGCCGTCATTATATTTGTCGGCCATATCCACGACAGTGACCGACCTGTCCAGCATTGACAAATAAATCCCAAGTTCCAGCCCGGCAAGGCCCGCGCCGATTATTACGACAGTGCCTCCGATTTTATGGGGATTCATATATGCGTCACGGGCTTCGAGAACATTATCTCCGTCGATGCCGGGGATCGCAGGTTTGATGGGGCGAGCGCCGGTTGCGGCTATTATAACGTCAGGGGAGAGCGATTCTGCTACCTCGGGCGTCAGCGCCGTGCCAAGACGGATTTCAACACCCGCTTTTTCAAGCCTCCGCTTTTGGACATCAATGTACATATCCAGCTTTTTCTTAAACGGCACATTTTTTTCACACCTGATGGTGCCGCCCAGCTCATCGTTTTTCTCAAAAAGGGTCACAGAATGACCGAGTTGTGCGCAACTCAGCGCAGCCTGCATACCGCCGACGCCACCCCCTGCGACGAGTACGCTTTTGACCCGCTTCGCTTTTTTATCAAAAAAGATCGAATCATCTGCGCGGCCAACCTCCGGGTTGAGCGCACAGTACACAACGCCCTGCGCTACCGAGCCGGAAAAACATGCAAAACAGCGCATACATGGGGTTATATTGCTTTCATTGCCTGTGCGCATCTTGAGCGGCAAATCCGGATCGGCGGTCAGGCTCCTTGCCATCTCCACGACATCGGCTTTACCGGAGGCTATGATTTCCTCAAGCATATCAGGGTCCCCCAGCGCGCCGACCGTGGCGACGGGGGTTTTTTTTACATGCTTTTTTATCTCAGCCGCAAGCGAGACGTTGTAACCGTCTCCGAGGAACATGCGCGGGTGCGTAACTGTGAATACTTCGCCTACTTCGTGGTTGCCGGCGGAGACGTGTATAAGATCGGCATGACCATCGAGCTGTTTTGCAAAAGCGATGCCGTCTTCAATCCCATAGCCGCCGGCGTAGCGTTCGCTGCCGCTGATACGCACCTCGATCGGCATTTTCGGGCCGACTGCGCGCCGCACCGCATTGCAGACCTCGATAGTGAACCGTGCGCGGTTCTCAACGTCAGAGCCGCCCCATTTGTCTTTTCGCGTATTGATGAGCGGAGAGAAAAATTGCTGCGGCAGCCAGCCGTGCCCCGCATGGATAAGTACCATGCGGAAGCCGCATTTTTTTGCAGTAAGCGCGGCCTCGGCATACTTGGAAATCGTTTGTTCGATAAGCTCATCAGACATTTCATCAACGATCCTGCCGTATGTTTCGCACATCACCGGCCCGTAGGCGGTGCCGCGCTCGCGGATGTTGTTGTTGGCGTACATGCCCGCATGGAACAGCTCTGCCGTTGGCACCGCGCCATATCGCGACACTACCGTCGCGATCCGAGACAGCGGGAGCCGTATCTCGTCAATTGTCGGGCGGCTTGAATTTGCCCGGCCATACTTGCCATCAACGGCCAGTTCGCCCGTTGATACGGACGCAGCCCCGCCCATTGCTTTGCGTCCATAGAAATAAGCAGCCCCGAGCAGCTCCATGCTGTCCATGACCGCGATGTTGTGGCCTGTCGGCGCGGCAAATATCCTGTTGCGAAAAACCGTTCCTGCAAGCGTGATAGGCTCGAACACATGCCGATATTTGATTATACTCAATTATACCAGTCCTTTCACTGATGTATTATATATCGAACGCGGTGGTGTTATCATCGGAGGTTGCGGATATCGTAAACGACAGGAAAACTTTAGAAGTCACTTTAGCACTCGAGCAGATATCTTTTCTCCTCTATACCGCCCACATGAAACTCAGCACGGATAATACGATGAAACATAGGTTGCTTATTATTGGATTTGTCCAGTACATGATTTTCTTAGAAACCGGTCGGGCTCGTTTGGGCTTTATTAAGCAAATATACAGGTGAATGAGTAATAATAATACCGGTATACCTACAACAAGAAATTCCTTTGTCCATCCGGGACCTTGCTGATTCCATGATATCTGCCGCATTGCCACGTCAGGCAAGACGTTCCATAGTATCACGCCAATCACCAGAGGGATTAAGCAAACCAGGGAGCTTACCAGCAAAACTTTATTTAACTCTTTCTTCATATCATGTAATTTCTTTTTCATAACGTCCCCCTTTTCCGACAAACCCGAGAACAAATGTATCACAGTAATAATAAACCTTAAAGCAGCTCGAATGTCAAGCAGAACTTATAAGCAATCGTCGATAGCCCTGAGAAAGGAACACCGGAAAATGTCCCGCTGTTACAGGTCAGTGGGTATCCGGGAGAGTGTCATTTTGAAGCTTTCCTAGCCAATAATAGGTTATATGGGCAGTGGCTACCGCCTCCTGCCATAGAGAAACGCTTCAAAATGCCACTCTCCCGGATACCCACTGACCTGTAACGTCCCGCGTTCTATTACAATTGACAAATGCGAATGATATACGTATAGTATAAAAGAACCGATTCCACGGCACAGAGAAACCAGCGAAAACCTTGCAAAAGCAAATATCAGCAGGTGGATTTGATAATGAGAGATCAGTGGACGCCGAAGATTCCCGAAAACGGACATTTTATGCTGCTGATGTGTAAGGATGTTCCTGTATTCAATATTACAAAAGGCGAAGTGTTAAATGAGCGACTATTGCCGGGAGCTATACTGCGCGGAACCTTAGATTATTCTGATTGGATGAAAACAAGGTATAGCACCGGGTCTAACGCATCGGCCCGCCGCCTGATGCTCAGAGCGTTTGGTACAGACAATCACAACAGGACGCTTGCTGTTACCCGCGCATTGTCTTTATCGGACTGTTATTGGCTGAAGCAACAGGGGGAAACGATTGCCTTTAGTGATGTTACTCCGTATTTGCATACGGAGTGGCAAGGAGACGGCACATTCGCGGGCGGGTCCATATCTACTTTGTTTGTGAATGGCGCAGCAACAAAACGCTGGCTCGATTCATCCACACTACTTAAGGAAGGCTCTTATAAGGAACTTGAGCCATATACGCTTTGTGCCGAACTTGGTTTGACTGATTATGCATCTAAGGCGAGGATGTCCAACCGGGGTATACTGCTGACGAACTTTACTTCGATGGATCGCTTTTTAGAGTCCTTTGAACAATCCGGATTCATTGGAGAAACAGACGATGCAAGAACTAAAGCAGTGGAAATGTTTGACGAGCAAGCAACAGCCCTTTTTGTGGTCGACTATCTTGTTGAGCATGATGACAGGCACTGGGGGAACATTGGTTTTATCAGAGATTCAGATACAGGGCAGTATTTGTCGATGGCGCCATATTATGATTTTGATTGGGTTTGGACTGATGGTGTCGTAAAGCTGCCGGACAATGCCATGGAAATTCACAGTGAGTACATTGCCGCTCTTTGCGAGAGAGCAAAGGCTGCATCGGAGAATTTTGAACACGGCGCTATAATACGCAAGCGAGCCGACGAACTGTTGGGACAGGTTAATCGCTCAATGCGTCGCTAATTTGCTGAATATCCCTATCTGCCGTTGGGAGATATGACGCTTCATATTTCAAGTTTGTACTCATCCTCAGGGAGTATTCATATCTGGTGTACGATGAGAAATGGGATACTCCAGATGCAACGGAACTCAGGAAAACGCTTGATCTGCACTATGGAAATGACGAGCCTATGCTTATGGAGCTTGATCTTCATATAGAAAACACCAAATGGGAGCGCGGGCTATGAAGCGTGTACATAAAGGTCCGGCGCCAAATGCGCTGCAAGGCTTTGTTTTAAAAAGCCCAGATGCCACATGG
>Ga0099364_10003431_pt1 | contig 24595 bp, 23 predicted proteins | sample TergutTh196P3_FD_73070 | JGI IMG/M metagenome (GOLD analysis project Ga0099364, IMG submission 73070) | Microcerotermes parvus P3 segment gut microbial communities from Pointe-Noire, Republic of the Congo - Th196 P3 | ecosystem: Host-associated > Arthropoda: Insects > Digestive system > Gut ...
AAACGAAAGATAATCAATTTCAACATTGCCTCGTTGTTTGGGAAACAGGTGTTGTATCCGTTCGATGTGTTCTTGTGTCCATTCCATGACAGAAGCATACCAGAATGAAAATGCCTGTCAAGAGTAGTGTCAACACGCCCTAGTTATCCTTCATTCTTCTTCCTCAACCAATGATGGTGTAGCAACAAGCAAAATCACGGATTTTCTGCGATTCTTACGTCGAAAACACCTTACGCTTCGCCCAATCATGTCCACTTAAACGACAGCTTGGCGTTTGTGCTGGTTGGTTTTCTTAGGGCGTGTTGGTACTAATCTTGCATTATATTATCGCAATCGTTATAGTATGCGTTATTAGTAGCAGAAGATATTGAAGTAGAATTATTGATAGTAGAACTAGCGAAGGGTAAGCCGTTGACCATGGACAAGGTGTATGAGGAAGATAAGTGTCGCGCGAAGGCGGTGGAGTGCGGGATGTTTCCAGTGGTTCCGCCGAAAAGCAACCGCAAGGAGCCGTGGGAGTATGACAAGGAGTTGTACAAGGGAAGAAATATTATCGAACGTAACTTTCGCAATATTAAGGAGTTCTGTCGCGTGTTTACGAGGTATGACAATCTCGACGAAACCTACAATGCGTTCATTGCTTTCGCAAATATCATCGTCTTCATGAGAAATTAGTACCAATACGCCCTAGTCTGTCCTTCCAAAGCAGTCAACGCACCAACGGTGTAGTTTGTCCTGCACCGTCCCTAATCGCTCACGATCAGCTCCAACATCAATATTGATTTTAAGGGAACGTCCAGGTTTTGGCAAGATGGGGGATGAGATGTGCAAGAAAGATTTTTTTGTCTAAATTAGGCAAAATTGAGCGTTCGGCGTTTTTCACGACGAAAATGTCAAAAGTTGCCCTGCCCCCGTTTCGACACTGGGGGAAAATTTCTTTCTTGCACATCTCGTGCAAGATGGGGGCTGGCCCAAGATGACAAAATGGCAAACGTGTTTTTTACTTTATTGCATAGCCAGCCCTTTCTTTGCCTTCTACGCGTTGTACGCTGCCAATAAAGCTGCGGCGGTGCCGCCGCCTGCAAGTCCGCCGCCGATCATCCGATTTCGCTGCCGCCTTTGATAGAGCCTTGCCGACTCATCTGGCCTTGTTCCTTGGGGCAACATCAATGATCCCAATGCTCCAGCACCAACACCAACGGCAGTGGGAGCGGCGTATGGCTGTAACGTCTTCAAAATGGACTGCCAATCAAAACCCGGTGATGCTCCTTGACCTGCTGTAAAAGGTGACGGTGGATTGGTTTGAGATGTCATCGGTTTAGGCGACGCTGGCTTGGATCTCTCGGATTTAAGGGATTCTGACTTGGAAGACTCCGGTTTGGAAGGTTCTGACTTTGGCGATTCTTTTTTCTCTGCTTCCGCCGTCTTTTTCATGCTCGCCGCCAGTCGGCAATAAAGGCTTGGCGGTGCAGTCGCACATGCCTTCTTTGCCTGCCGGGATTTGGCATAGTGCAATAATGCACTGACGGGGACTTTTGCCCCGGCTTGCTTCTTTGCATGAGCGACCTTCAATATCGCCTGGAGTTTCGATGTTCGTTCGTGGGTCATTGGAATAGTAGTGAGATGGATTCTCTTACCATTTTATCGTAAGCGACGAAGTGAGAACTAAAGAAATGCCTGTCATTTTATAAACGAAGGAGCGGCGAATATCAAATATCACCAACTCACCAAACGAATCTCTTCACCTGTCTTGTAGGCAATGTGGACTTTTGGCAAGAATGTGTCGTCCAAAAATTCGCCGCGTACTCGCTGAATCGTTGGGGACATGATCTCACGGATTCTGTCCTGTCTTACCGGTGGATTATTCGGGAACCGAGCAAACGCTTTGTCAAAACTGTCCATGAATTCACTGTCTTATTATCGAGAATATTGCAGAGAATTATATCTTTCTACAGGAGCCATGCAAGATGGGACACAATGGTTTATGAGTCCCCATAATACCCCTGCTGTACCGATAGCTTCCCATCCTTGTGTATAAATGCACCGGACACAAATCGCCATTCTTTTCTGCCCTCTTCTTTTTTGCCGACGATACGGCGACTGAAATGAGGATTTCGCCAATGCGGGGATTTCCACCTTTGATTGCCTCGTCCCGCATTTTGGCTATTTGTTCTTTATCGGGAAGATTTTTGCCAATATCCCAACTATAGAGCCCACGATTCTTAGAACGTTCGATGAATGAGATATCTCGTGTTACTTCCCACTTTTCCTGGAATTTACGAATTACAACCGGCTCGATGAGTGGAGTATCAGATTGCGTCTTGGTGATAAGACCGACGAGGATGGCGATTGATACCGAAAAATAGCGAAGACTATTATCGGCATTTTCTGCATTACTGAACATACCACCAGCTTCCAGATACTCACCAATCGTTATATCTTGGGTCACTTCATCGATACAAAACCGGAAATGGCTCGACATATGCCGAGAATCCCGCTTTTTGATGTATCGGTAAGGTACATCGTGATAAAGTAAGTGTACAGTTCAGAAGCCTTTTTGATGAACGAGGGACTTACTTTTCCGATAAGGATAGTCGTCATATATTCGCTACCGAACATCGGTGAATTTTCAACAGGCATTTCAAGACAGATTGATTGAATGTTATCGGGAAAGTCAATCATCAAATCAGAAAGTTTGATGTACGGAATTCGGAGGGTGCGTACCGCCTCTGAAAAACCAGGCCATAATCGAAAAAATGGGCGACGGTCTTGTGTCCACTGCTATTGTGCTGCATTCTCGTATATCCTGATCAAACCATTTGAATAATCGGCATTTACGGGCTTATCCAGGTCTACGCCATCACGTTGATAAGTTTGCCGAATGCTTGCCAAGGCTTTGTCCATCGTGTCAGTACCCGGTGGGAACGGAAACATTGCCCTATTATCCATCTTGTAAAATTGCATAATACTTTCCGGTAGCCACCAAAGCCAAAGTGTACCAGGAAAAGTCGTGCAGTTGTCGAGGGTTCACAGCCGATTTGTGTAATCTTGCCGAAAATCACGCCATTCTGCGATTGACAGGCCACCTCGGAAATTTCACCCAAAAATTTGTTGTCGGACTGGGATATGGAGAGAGGATTTGAGAACACTTTCACCGAAATCGGGGTGGAGCCATCCAAAAATCGAAGCAGCAAAGTCGCCGAACCGGTTATATCGAAATCGGCGGCGACATAGTTACGGGGCTATGTCGCAATTTTTACGAGGAATATTGTAGAATGCATAGGCTTCTTTGTCATGAAAAATTTAAACTTGTCAACAAAGTGAGCAGTTTGAGTATTTTAGGCGGCAGAAAATTAGCCGTTTTCCAAAATGTGAACGACTGCAAATTTGCGCTGCGTGGTCTTTCGGGGCGAACAGGTCAAGCGACTCGTAAAGTTTTGGTTTCTGTTTCAGTAATATCCGCCCACTCTAAATTATCATGTGCGTTTTCCGCTCGAACAACACAGTTCCTCACCAAAAAAGGCGAACCGCTGTCCGTCGAAAGATTCAAAACTTCCATGCCAGCGTCAGACCAATGTTTGCTCTTTGATTTGATTGCCGCGAGTTTGCCATCAGATCCAATTACATAATCACCAACGTTGACATCAAACGCCACCTTCCATTTTGGAGTAAGAACGCCACTTTCTCCAGCCTCCATAACCAGAAGAGGATGAGAACACGAAACCCACATATCGTTGTTGAAACAAATGATTTCCGTTACCGTGTACACATGAATACCTGTAACAGCAGTGTATTGCATTTTTTCTCGCTCCACGTCCCAAGAACTAATTTTGTCTCCCACGTTTAGTGAGCCAATAGGAACACACGAGTCTGTGGCAACGTGCACGAGTTCGGTTTTCGGAAAACAGCCAACCCAATATACCTGCGGGTGTCCCGCCATGTTCAACACACACGCAGTCGAACCAATATCCGAGGCATAGACAGGCGTTCCTTCTCCAAAACCAGACAGACTGTAACACGGATTAAAAGCCGTTTCATAACTATTGCGAACCGCCATGCCATCAAGAGTAGTAGCCATAATTTATTCCCCCATTATCCTTACATCCTGTCCTCTACTTGCCGAGCCGACCTGGGACTCATTGTACCAAGCAAAAAATAAATATCAAGTGGGGGTACAATATGCCACCAGTCCGATAACAAGTTTTCTCCCAAAATGTTGCCTTCATCACTTCAAGGATTGAAAAAGTGGGTACTTGCCTGCCGGGCGGCTCGACCGCAAGGATTCAAGTACGAATGAAGTTGCCAAAGCGTACCATCCGAAGGATTGATGCCAAGCAATCGGCACGACTCCTGTATCGGATATTTTTTGCTGTGATCCGGCAGCCGCTCCATCTGCCGTAACACTTCGTCCGTCCAGACGAATGCACCGCCGAATACTTTTTTTGCCGCCCGGATTGCTGTTTTCGTTACATTGAGCGGGATGAATTCCAAGTGAAATAACGAAGCACTAATGAGCACGCCCGGCAATCCAGCATCGTGGAGCCGTTTGAATCCATCTACGGCGGTCTGGTCATCGACACACCATCCGCCATTTGTTCCCTGATAATCAATCCAAACGCCATGCTTGACAGCACTGCGAATAGCGTAGAGCAGCCGGTCGAAGAAGAGCGAACATTCACCGCCGCCGAAATGAATGCCACTGAGCGAACGCTCTTTCGATAAAGCCGACATGGTACGGTCAATCCCCTCTTCGGACAACTTGGGCGAGCAACAGTAGAGGCAGTGCCTACAAGCATTGTCGCACTTGTACGTCAGCATGACACCGCCGTTATGGAGGGGAGGAACAGTAAAGGTCATAGTCCTATCAGTTACCGAACTTGTAATGTTTTCGCACGGCTTCTTGAACGTCCTAAGTGCAACTCATCCCTTGCGGGGAGACCACGAGATTGCCCTGGCCAAACGTTACCGGCTCACCACCATGGGGAGTAGTCACCTTGCCATCGAGGATTAGGCAGGTTTCTTTTTCATCATAACTCCATGGGAATGTCGAGGGTTCTTTTCCCAAATAGGCCATGACCGGCAATTAAGTTGGTCGATTATTTCTATCAAAAGGATTTTGGGCGACTTCAATTTTGCATGATGGTGTTTTTAGAGTTGAATCTGTACTGGTTATTCAATTTGTTGGTTGCCACCACCCGGAATTGTAAGTCTTGAACGGATTGGAGTCAACACGGTTCCTGCTCCGATGAAATCTACTACACCGCCGTCTTTTGGAGCAGCATCTGATCAAAATGCTCCTTGCCCCGTAGAAGCGATAGGAAATACAAGCGACAGTGTATTGGTCAAGTGGTGCTTCGTGATGAATGTTTCATTTTTTAGTTCCTTTCGCTGTTCGTTTTTTGCTCTTGCCAGCAAGAGTTCGTCTTGACCATGACATTGAGTAGGGTAATCAACTTCCGCATCACGACAACGATCGCGACCTTGAAAGACTTGCCCTTCTCTCTCAATCTTTCGTAAAACATCTTGAGCGGCTCGCAATACCTAATTGCATTCAGAGCCGCCATATACAATGCCGCTCGAACATGCGTTCGGCACCGACTGAATAATCTTGTCCTTTTCGCTCCAATCAGGATTGGCATCAATCCTCTTTTCGATGCTCTTTCGTATCGCCTTTTGATTGGTCTGTTGCAACCGATTTTTCTCTCGCGTCCGCATGGCGATCAACTGTTGTCTTCGTGTAACGAGCGTCTTGATTCCTTCGGTGGAGTTTGGTGCAGTGAGTTGTTCGTTGTTTGGCAGGATGTGCAGTACGAGTTCTTCTTTTGCGACATCAATGCCGACGAATGTATTTTCGTTCTTTTCCTTGGTTGTCGAATGGGGTGTCAAGTTTTGGGTCATGATCATTTCCTTTCTTGCTTATCCGGACTTTTTGCCCTGGCGACTGTTCGGACTTGGAATGAAGGATGGTGTAAGGATCCGGCTACTGACCGGATTTGTATCCTAGATGCGAACGATCTCTTACACCGTTTTTTCCTTTTCAGGGAAGGGAAGGAAAAAACTCGCTTTACGCGAGGTGGCCAACTTTGCACTAAATGGCAAATGGTTGTCATACAAGATGTGATGTTTGTTGCTTCTTGAATCAGAACACTCTGAGTTCTCCAGTATTTTGTGATGTACATTTTTTGCTTTGTCATCAATCTCTTCCCAGGCTCGATGCCTTTATGGATTGTTTATGTTCGCTGCTGTTCAACTGCCTCGCACATGGCAACCTTGTGCTGAAGCAGATCAATTTTTGCTTTGACGAACTCTTGGAAAATCTGCTCTTTTTTATCGATGAAGCTTTCTACTTCCTCGATCTTTAGCTGGAGCGATTTTATCTCCCTCTGTATTTTGGATTTTGTTTTACAGGAGGCACTCCCTTGCGATTCAAGTTTTGCAAACTCCACCATCGCCGCCTCTTTCGCTTCGAAAAACCGTTTGTAACGAGCCTGCAAGTCGCGGCGACTGGCCTGGTCGATAGAGGCATTGAACTCTTTCTGTTGCTTTACCTTCTCGTCATAAATCGCTTGGAAACAGGCCAAAAGATATTTATGAAATTTTAATGGCCATTCCCAAGCACAAGTTTCATTTGTTTTTAAAGGAGTGCGAGTTTCGTTTCAATTACGGCTCGCTGAAACTTCTATTGGCGACTCTAAAATTGGATTTAAATCTGCCAAAAGTTGGATAAATAATGACAATTATCATTATCTACGCCAGCCCCCTATAGTTTTGTTTTTTTTCATGAGGATTTATGTTAACGAGCAAGAGGTGTGAGGGACAACAGTTTATTAAAAAAGGCATTGTCGTCGGCAAGGCTCACACGGCTTGTATTGAGCGTGATAATAGCAACACGAGACGTCACTTAAGTAGTTTTACCCGCAGGGCTAAAGTGGTATCGAAATGTGAAAAGATGGTGGATTATTCCTCGCGAATTTGGCATGCTGTTACGACGAACGCACTGTAAGAAAAATTGATGGCTATATTTTTGGTGAACACTCTCGATTTTTAATCCCTCAAGTGCCGCCCGTCGTTGCAGTTTCTCCGCAATCTTTTATTCCACTTCTGCTCTGCATTCGTATCGCCAACTTTCTCCCAAACAAGCCCGTTCAAACGGTAAGTATTCGTAACGTCATTTTCATAAACAATCATTACGTCAAAAATGCCAGTTCCTTCGCTGTCGACATAGGTTCTCTCGAATTTTTGATCTTCTCCATAAACACTAATACGACCTCTTTCGTAAATGCCATCCTCCGAATAACGAAGGTCGAATATAAATCGAGGCATTTCCATATTATTTTCAACCGAACTGATAAATGTCAGCAGTTTGGATTGTTGTTGGTTTTCCAAGAATACAAGGGGTGCATGGGAGGATATTTCATTCACCGAAAACCAACTTCTTTCACCATCATCAAGAAGAAAAACAAAAAATGGCCCTACTTCGACAAGTGGTCGCACATCTGCTCTTCCCCCTGCTTCAATCCCTTTTTGAAATCTTTCTATTCGATATTTAGTATCAAATGCATAAAAATGGATTCCATCCATCATTCGGTCTCTGTGATACATGCCCTCGATAACACACAGGACATAACCCAGGCAAAAAACAAGCAGTAAAACGAGTGTTTTCAGGATAATTTTGCGAATTTTCATGGCTATTGTGGACTGGACATTTCTCCCCTGCATAGGCATGGGAGAAGGGAAACAAGGTTAATATTCCTCGCCTAGATTGTAGGCGACATGTATAAGTTCAGACAGAGAGTTGAACTGCCACGCCCGCTCACTGTAACAGAACCAAACCGTCTGTCAAGGGCAAGGGCGTGGCTGGTCAGATGTTCCACCACCGCGAGGAAAACGGGACAGTGTTTTATAGCATTCCAACTGCTTGGCGGCTCGAGGGCATAAGCACGAACGGGATGCATCCCTTGTTCTTGCGAGAATGCACCCTTCCCGCTCCTGCACATCTTGTTGACTTTTCCAAACAACTTGGGATAATACGACAAAACGTTATCCCCCAACCGAACAATGGCCGATTCCCCTCGCAAATTTGACCGTATCGTCGAAATCCTCGAATTGAACAAACGCGATCCCGCACGACTGATTCCCATCTTGCAACAAGTCCAAGATGCTTACCGTTATCTGCCGGAAGAATTGTTGACCTTCATCGCAATGTCGCTGGCGTTACCGCCATCCCATGTCTACGGCGTTGCGACCTTTTATGCCCATTTCGCACTCGTTCCCAAAGGAAAGCATTCCTGCAAACTCTGCGATGGAACTGCTTGTCACGTAAGAGGTTCGATGCCGATTTTGGAAGCAATGCACAAAGAGTTGAAGTTGTCCGAAACCAAGGATACGACGGATGATATGCTTTTCACGGTCGAGACGGTCTCGTGCGTTGGTGCTTGCGGTCTTGCACCTGTTCTTGTGATTGACGAGAAGGTTTACGGCGGTGTGACTCCCGAAGAGTCGGTGAAGTTGCTCCGCGAAATCCGAGCAAGTTCGACGGAAGAGTAGGGCAAGCGAAGACACACAGCGTAAACTGCCTAAATTATCCCAGCGGAGGACAAGGGATTCGAACCCTCAACCGGTCGCCCGGCAACTGATTTCGAGTCAGCCCGCTCACCATTCGCATATCCTCCAGTAAACGCTCCTGCGTTGAAAGCAGCAGCGTTTGCACCATTGTACAGTTACTTTCCAAAGGAGTCAAGTACGAACAAGAGCGGGGCCGTTGGCATTCCGGCGTTCGCCGCGTTGCCCCTCAGGATTCCGCGTCGTCCCGCGACTCGCCGTCCCGAATGCGAATCATCGCACTCTCCCGATGAGCCGTCAAACCCTCAACGCTCGCAAGCACCTCAATATCCGGCACCAAATTTGCCAATCCCGTTCGGTCAAAATGCAAAATGCTGTTCGTGCGGAGAAAATCATTGCACGATAATCCGCTGGCAAATCGAGCCGTTCCACTCGTCGGCAACACATGCGAAGGGCCCGCCGCATAATCGCCCACCGCGACCGGCGTGTCATTGCCCAAAAATATCGCCCCGGCATACGATATTTTGGCCGCCAACTCCTCCGCATCGGCCGTTGCGATATGCAAATGTTCCGGGGCGATTTCGTCCGTCAGCCGACACGCCTCATCGGCATCACGCACCAAAATAATTGCTCCAAAAGCCTCCAAACTTTCCAAAGCCAACTGTCCCCGATCCAATTTGCTGATTTGCTCCCTAATCGCCCGTTCGGCCCGATCAAGCACAGCCGCATTCCAACCGATCAAGATGCTCGCTCCCGGCGAATGTTCCGCCTGGGCAAGCATATCGTAAGCCGTATAAATCGGGTTGGTCGTTTCATCGACAATTACGACGACTTCGCTGGGCCCTGCAATCGAATCAATATCGACGGTTCCGTAAACGCGTTGCTTGGCCAAGGCGACGAAGAGGTTGCCCGGCCCGACGATTTTGTCAACTTGCGGGATCGTTTCAACGCCGTAGGCGAATGCCGCGACGCCCTGTGCCCCGCCCATTCGGTACACTTCGGTAATTCCCAGTTCGTAGCACACGGCCAGCATATCGGCATTGTACGCTCCGAACGGTGTCGGCGGAGCCATCAAGGCGATTTCCTGCACGCCGGCAACTTGGGCGGGAACGGCCGTCATCAAAACGGACGAGGGATACGGTGCCGCCCCGCCGGGAACACAGATGCCGATGCGCCGCAGAGGGCGATAGCGTTGTTCGAGCCAACCGCCGGGCCGATTGATGCGGACGGATTGATGCAGTATCGCCTGCTGAAATTCTTGGATGTTTTGTCGGACTTGCCGGACGGATTGCAATAATTTTTGATCGGCATTTTTTGCCGCGGATTCGAGTTCGGCAAGGGGAACGCGGAGCGTATCGGCATTGAGATTTGCGCCGTCAATTTTTGCATTGTATTCGAGCAGTGCGGCAAGGCCATGATTTTCGACGTCGCGGCATATTTTTTCAACGACATCATGGGGCGAGAGGGGTTGTCCGAAGATGTCGATGGTTCGTTGCCGACTGGTTTCGCTGACGACATTGCCATTTGGGCTCAACTTATCGCGAAGTTGTTGGATTTGTTGTGCGGCGTTTCGGCTTTGGGAATCTATACGTAGGATTTGCATGTTCGGATATAGTCTAGCGTGCTCGCCGAAAAACGTCAACGGGACGCGTGTGTGCACGAGCCGAGGGGCGCACAAGAGCCGGGGGTGTGAGCCCCCGGGTGCCCCGCTAGGCACTTGCAAAGCACATTCTTTAGGATTAGAATCAAAAAACAATACGCTAACCCCTCCGCTGAAATCATGCCCGCATTTCCTGAAATCAAAACCGTTAAATACGAAGGTCCCGAATCCAAAAATCCCCTCGCCTTCCGATTCTATAATCCCGATGAAAAAATCGAAGGCAAAACCATGAAAGAACACCTCCGCTTCAGTGCCGCCTATTGGCACACCATGCGAGGAACCGGCTCCGATCCCTTCGGGCCCGGGACTGCCCATCGGCCCTGGGAAGGCAAAGATACCGTCGCAAACGCCCAAAAACGAGCCAAAGTATTCTTCGAATTCCTCGAAAAAACGCAAATTCCCTTCTACGCATTTCACGACCGAGACATCGCTCCCGAAGGAAAAACACTCCAAGAATCGAACGAGATTCTCGATGAAGTCGTCAAAGTTTTCAGAGACGAACAAAAACGAACCGGTCTGAAGTTGCTTTGGGGAACCGCCAACCTTTTCAGCAATCCCCGATTCATGCACGGTGCCGCAACCAGTTGCAATGCCGATGTCTTCGCATACGCTGCCGCCCAAGTCAAAAAAGCAATGGAAGTTACCAAAGAACTCGGCGGTGCTGGATACGTATTCTGGGGAGGCCGCGAGGGATACCAATGCCTTTGGAATACCGACATGAAACGCGAAGTGGATCATCTCGCGAAATTCATGCATATGGCAGTCGATTATGCGAAGGAAATCGGCTTCAAAGGGCAATTCTATTTCGAGCCGAAGCCGAAGGAACCGACAAAACATCAATACGATTTTGATTCGGCAACGTGCATTAACTTTCTTCGGACATACGGCTTGGAAAAGCATATCAAGATGAATATCGAGACGAATCATGCGACCTTGGCGGGGCATACGATGGAACATGAATTGGAATATGCGGGCAGTCAGGGTTTTTTGGGTTCGATTGATGCGAATACGGGCGATTTATTGCTCGGTTGGGATACCGACCAATTTCCGACGAATGTTTATGATACGACGAAGGTGATGCTGATCCTGCTGAAATACGGCGGTTTCACGACGGGCGGGCTCAATTTCGACGCAAAAGTCCGCCGGGAGAGTTTCGAGCCGATTGACCTGTTCTATGCCCACATCGGCGGAATGGACGCGTTTGCACTGGGATTGAAGATTGCGGCCGATATTCGCAGGACGGGCGAACTTGGTCAGATGCTCAAAGACCGATATGCGTCGTGGGATGATGGCATCGGAGCGGAAATTGAATCCGGCAAGCACGGTTTCAAGTCTTTGGAGAAGTATATGCTCAAGAAAGGCGAAATCGAGCCGAACAAATCCGGCCGACAGGAACTGTTTGAGAATGTCGTCAATCGGTATACGTTTCGGTAAGTCGCAAGAGCGGAGGATGTAAGCGCAAGAGCGGGGAGTATTAGCCTCCGGCTCTTGCGGAGCGACGCTTGACACAGCCCCGTTGGCCATGTAGACTAAACGACATACAATGTCAACGCCCTACCCTCCAATGCGAATCATTATCCCCTTGCTGCTTGTCGGCATTCTTGCCGTTCCAACCGCATTTGCCAACTGGCTGGCCGAAAATAATAATGATCGGCCAATGAATACCCCGGAAACCGTCCGGCGGGCCGTGCTCGATATGATACACGAATACGGGGATCGTTATCCCGACGGACAGCAAACACTCGCCGAACTCGATAACTTCGATAGACGCTTCGCCGCCATCCGGCCCAACTCGCCGGAATATCGAACGCTCCAAGAAGAGTTTGCCGCCTTCCAACGCCGCGTCCTGCTGGCCAATCCCGTCCTCGATTTCGGCCGAATCCTCGTCATTCGAGGCAATCGGATGGGGGCACCCGGCGATAACTTTTACACAATGGATCGCGTTCCCAAAGAAGGCTTCGACAACGAACTCGCCATCTTGAGCAACCTTCGCGGCGAGCCGGTTTTGACCAGCGTGTACCGCCCGCCGAATGGAAGACCCATCGGAGAGCCCGAATTGCACTGGGATGCCGATAAGGTGATGTTTTCCAGCATTTCTGAAGACAACGGACGCTGGGCCGTATTTGAAATCGGCATCGACGGCACCGGATTGCGAACCCTCACCCCGACCGACCAGCCCGATATTGACTTCTTCGACTCCTGTTACGTACCCGACGGGACCATTATTGCCGCCTCAAACGCCTCGATGCAAGGCTTGCCCTGCTTGAACGGCGGGGCAACCATCGCCAATCTCTACAAAGTGAATCCCGTAACCATGAGCGTTCGGCAACTGACCTTCGACCAGGATACCGCAAACCATCCCGTGATGCTGCGTGACGGGCGGGTTATGTACGTCCGCTGGGAATATGCTGACATCATGCATTATTTCAGCCGAATCCTGTTTCACATGAATCCCGACGGGACCGCTCAACGCGAACTCTACGGCAGCGGGTCGATGTTCCCAACCGCCATGAAGCATCCTCGGGAAATACCCGGTACGTCGGAAATCGTCGTCGTTCTCAGCGGCCATCACGGTCGGGGCGACACCGGTCGGCTTGCGATCATCGACCCAAGCATCGCACGAAAATATCCCTTCCGATACCGTCCGACGACGAAGGAATGGGGCGAACCAGGAACGCAAATAAATGTCATGCCCGAAGTTCTGCCGGCCTCCGTAACTGGATTCGTGCAGGAAATTCCCGGATATGGGCTCGACGTCGTCGGCAACGTGGTCGATAACCAGTCGGATGGACTGAAATACAACTTCGTATTCCCCTATCCGCTGTCCAAAAACTATTTTCTCGTGAATTGTCAAATAACCGGCGACAACCGCAGGACTTACGGCTTGTATCTCGTCGATCGATTCGACAATATGACGCTCATCAAAGCGATTGAAGGGCAAGGACTGTTCAATCCTTTCCCGCTTGTCCCGCAGGAATCGCCTCGGCTCTTGCCGGATCGCACCAATCTCGATAGCCAAACGGCCAACGTGTTTATCACCGACCTTCATGACGGTGTTGGGACGCAAGGCGTCGAGCGAGGCAGCATCAAGAGTCTTCGTGTTTTCGCCTATCATTTCGCTTATTTGGAGCGAGGGGGGCACGAATCGCTCGGTGTGCAAGCCGGTTGGGACATCAAACGACTTCTCGGCGAAGTTCCCGTCGAGGCCGACGGCAGCGTGTCGTTTGAAATTCCCGCCAAGACGCCCGTCGCCCTGCAACCGCTCGATGCGGAAGGCCGTGCCGTCCAGTTGATGCGTTCCTGGTTCGTTGGAATGCCCGGCGAAAGCATCAGTTGCAATGGTTGTCATGAACCGCAACTCGAAGCAACACCGGTCAGACCGACCCTTGCCGCACGCAAACCGCCGGAGCAAATTCGCCCGTTTTTCGGCCCTGCCCGAACCATCGCCTTTGAGACCGAAGTCTATCATCCGCTTGTCCGGCGATACTGCATCGAGTGTCATGACGGTTCCAAGACCGACAGGCCTTCCTTTGCGAATGTCGAGTCGGCCTATCGCAACATACATCCCTTCGTTCGTCGGCCAGGCCCCGAAACCGATATGGATACGCTCCGGCCTATGGAGTATCACGCATCGACGAGCGAACTGATTCGGATGTTTGAGCGGAATCACTACAATGTCGCACCCAGCGATGAGGCCCTGCGGAGATTATACGTTTGGATTGACCTGAATGCTCCGTTTGTCGGGCAGTGGAATCATCCCGATATGGCCCAACGCCGGAAGGAAATCGAGGCGTTATACAGTATCCGCGTGGATGATTACGAAGGCGATTTTGAACGTTTGCTGGCGGCGGCCCGTCAGGAGGCCGTTGTTCCGGTTTCCGTAACGCAGCCCTTTGTAAAACCGGCCGATTCACCGGAAGTTGCCGCAAAGCATTGGGCGTTCAATGAACAAACGGCAAATCAAATGCAGAGAGCCGCCGCCGTGAATGGAGCGGTGCGAAAAACCCTTCCGCTTGCAGCCGGCAAGGATATGGAGTTTGTCCGAATCCCGGCGGGAACATTCGTGATCGGCAGTTTAGAAGGTTTTGCCGATGAAGCCCCGCGAACCATCGTCAATATCGAAAAACCCTTCTGGATGAGCCAAACGGAGATTACGAACTCGCAGTACGCGTTGTTTGATCCCGTGCATGATACTCGGTATATCGAGGAACATGGCAAAGATCTTGCGGTGCCGGGTTACATTGCGAATCATCCGAATCAGCCGGTGGCGAGGATTTCCTGGGATGAGGCGATGCGGTTTGCGGATTGGTTTTCGGAGAAGTACGGCGTGTCGGCGGCGTTGCCGACGGAGGCTCAATGGGAATGGGCGGCAAGGGCCGGAACGGACACGCGGTATCCGTATGGAACGTTTGAGACGGACTTTTCGATTCATGCCAATTTAGCCGGTGCGGAGCGTCGATTTTTGCGGACGGGCTGGATATCTGGTTCGACGATTCATCGGCGGAATCCGTATCCAGCGGACAGTGTGTTTCCGTTACGGGACGACCGTTTCTCGGACAAATGGTTCACGGTGGATTATGTTGCACAGAACAGGCCGAATGCTTGGGGATTGTTTGACATGATTGGCAATGTGAGTGAGTGGACGCGGTCATCGTATCGTGCGTATCCGTATGTAGAGGGAGATGGCCGCAATGACATCGACACTCGGGAGCGTCGGGTGGCTCGTGGTGGTTCTTGGCAGGACAGGCCGAAGGCGACGGGTTCGGCTGCGAGGCTTTCGTATGAGCCGTGGCAGAAGGTGCATGATGTGGGTTTCCGCATCATTTTGCAGGATTAGCGAGTTTCACTTCTGTCTGGACGCCCCTTCGTCATTCCGGCGCAAGCCGGAACCCAGAGGAATCAGCATCGCACGCAATGTCTGGATCCCGGCCTGCGCCGGGATGCCGGAGGGGCGTCCATACCAATTCTGAAGACGCCCTAGAGACAAGAACAGAGCCCTCACCATTACCGGCAGTGCAGCAGCATTTTCGCCTTCTCGCCCAACGGTTCGCCGAAAAATTCACGATACGCCAATGCCACTTCAGCATTCTCATGCGATAACCGTACCGCACTCCCGTCTACGCCCAACTGAACCGCATCACGACGGTCATAAATCAATTCCAAAATATCACCCAACTGCTCAGGATAAGGCTGGCCGCCACCACCCAAACAGCCTCCCTGACACGCCATCACCTCCACAAAATCAAAACGCTCCCCATCATGCTCAATCGCATCAAGCAACCCCCGTAAACTTCCCGGCGTTTCGACGACCGCAACGCGAATCGTCCGTCCCCCAAAATCGACCGTATCCTGACGCACGCCCGCAATCAGTTGAAAAGGCATCGGATTGACCCAATTCACCGTGCGCACCTCTCCCCGCATTTCCACATCCTTTTGCAAAGGGGCATTCTCTTTATTCACCAAATAATATGCCGTACGAAGTGCCGATTCCATCACGCCGCCCGACCTGCCAAACGCCATCGCCCCGCCGCTGCCGCGACCCATCAAAGAATCAAACGACGAATTCGGCAGATTCGGGAAGTCAACATTTGTTTCCTGCAATAATCTGCCGAGTTCCCTGACCGTCAAAACGAGGTCCACTTCGGACAATCCCTCAAAACCCGGCTGGTCGGTCAATGTATTCGAGCCAGGCCGCTTGATTTCCGCCTTCTTTGCCGTACAGGGCGCGATGGCAACATTAAAAATCCGTTTCGGGTCGAGTCCATTTTGCTGGGCGAAATAGGTCTTAATGCTTGCTCCCTGCATCAAAATCGGACTTTTCGTGGTCGAAATGTGCGGAACGAGTTGCGGCGTGAAGAGTTCGGCAAAGCGAACCCATGCCGGACAGCAACTCGTAAATAAGGGATATTTCGACCCGCTATCACGCTCGAGATGGTGAAGCAGTTCCGATGCTTCTTCCATGATTGTGAGGTCGGCACCGAACGTTGTATCGAGGATGTAATCGCAGCCGAGTTGTTTGAGAGCGGCAACGGTTTTATCTTCGACGAAACTGCCCGGCGGCATTTGGAACATTTCGCCGAGTGCGACGCGGACGGCCGGAGCGACGGTCGTGATGACGATTTTGTCGGGATCGGCGAGAGCGGCTTGGAATTCAGCAATTTCGGAGCGTTCCGTGATGGAACGGGGTTTGCATTGGATTGAGCATTGTCCGCAATAGATACAGGACATGCGTCCTTCGGAGGAGCGGAATCCGTGAGCGGTCATGGAGCGATAGCAATAGTTATGACATTGTCCGCATCGGGTACAATGTGCTCGGTCGCGTACTAATGAGGGATTATCGGCGGTGATGATGACGTGGGCCATTCCGCTTTCGCGGATTGGGCGGATGGTCGTCGGCAATGGTGTTATTTGAGCATTCGAATAATTTGAGCATCCGGTGGCGAGGAGGGCGAGTCCGCCGATGCGGAGCAGGTCGCGCCGGGAAAGATTGGAGTCGTTTTTGTCTGTCATGGGGATTGGATTGCCGTAAATGGAGGCTCTCTATTATCTTAAACGTCGAAGGGTTTGTAAAGTTCTTAAAATTCTTGCTGTTTGCAGATGGAATAACTGGAAGGCGTTAGCCGCGTATTCAGAATTGGTCAGGACGAAATTCTCGTCATTCCGGCATACGCCGGAATGACGGGAAGGGAGCTCAGCGCACAGAGCCGGGGGCTTACGCCCCCCATGTTTTTTTTTCAATTTTTTCTGGTACAATCGGACGCCAAGACTGTTCCAATCCCAAAATATACCAGAAACCAACAAGGGGCCGATATGAAATTCAATGCCGACGAAATCGCATCCGTCATCCAAAAAGAAATCGAACAATACGAACAGAAAATCGACGTCCGCGAAGTCGGACGCGTCCTCGAAGTCGGTGATGGAATCGCCCGAATCTATGGACTCTCCGGTGTGATGGCCGGCGAAATGATCGAGTTCCCCAACGGCGTGATGGGACTCGCCTTTAACCTCGAAGAAAACTCCGTCGGTGCCATCATCCTCGGCGATTACCTCAAACTCCAAGAAGGCAACGAAGCCAAAACCACCGGAAAACTCCTTTCCGTCCCCGTCGGCGAAGCCGTCCTCGGACGCGTCCTCGATCCGCTCGGAAATCCCCTCGACGGCAAAGGCCCCATTGTAACCGACACCTACCGCGAAGTCGAAAGTCCCGCCCCGGGAATTGCAGACCGCCAACCCGTTCGGGAATCCCTCGCAACCGGTATCAAAGCGATTGATGCCATGACGCCCATCGGACGCGGACAACGCGAACTCATCATCGGCGACCGAAAAACCGGAAAAACCGCAATCTGCATCGACACCATTATCAACCAAAAAGATACCGGCGTAAAATGCTTTTACGTCGCCGTCGGACAAAAGGACTCGACCGTTGCCGGGATCATCGAAACGCTTCGGCATTACGGAGCAATGGATTACACCACCGTAATCGTTGCCGGTGCGAGTGCGCCGGCACCGCTCCAGTACATTGCTCCGTATGCGGGCTGTGCGATGGCGGAACACCTTATGTACAACGGCCAGCATACTTTGGCCGTCTACGATGACCTTTCCAAACAGGCGACGGCTTATCGGCAAATTTCGCTGTTGATGCGTCGCCCGCCAGGCCGGGAAGCATTCCCCGGCGATATTTTCTATTGCCATAGCCGTTTGCTGGAACGCTCGGCAAAACTTTCCGACAAACTCGGCGGCGGGTCGCTGACCGCATTGCCGATTGTCGAAACGCTCGAAGGCGAGGTCTCGGCATACATTCCGACGAATGTGATTTCGATCACGGACGGGCAAATCTATTTGCAGCCGGATTTGTTTTTCCGGGGGCAGCGTCCGGCGATGAATGTGGGTATTTCGGTCAGTCGGGTTGGCGGATCGGCCCAGATTCCGGCGATGAAGCAGGTTGCGGGCGGGATGCGGCTTGATATGGCGGCATTTCGGGAGTTGGAGGCGTTTGCCCAACTCGGTACGGATTTGGATGCTGCGACGCAGGCTCGCTTGGATCGGGGATATAGGATCAATGAACTCATTAAGCAGGGATTGTGCAAGCCGATGCATGTGATCGACCAGGTCATTGTGATTTATGCGGGCACGCACGGCTTTATTGACAAGGTGCCGGCGGCGGAAGTATTGCGATGGGAGGGCGAGTTGTTGTCGTATTTGCATGCTTCGCACAAGGGACTTTGGACGAAGTTGAACGAGAAGAAAAAACTCGATGATGAGTTGACGAGCGAATTGGATAAGGTTTTGGAGGAATTCAATCGGACGTTTGTGTAGGGGCAAAACCCGGGGGCTGACGTAACGCCCCCGGGTTGGTTCGACGTGCTTACAAAATGCCCGGTTCTTTCACTTCAATGCCCTTCAGTGCCATCTTCAAGGACTCAACGTTCGGTGCCACCTCAAAAGCCGTCGGACGGTCTATCTTCCGCATTTCCACCAAACTCTTCAGACTCATCGTAAAATCCTGCATTCCCTCAATGGCCCCAATCCGAATCGCATCGGCCAATTTCTCCTCATGTTCCTCCAAAATTAACTTGCGAATCGTCGAATTGAATATCATAATCTCAACCGTCGGAACCCGAGAAACGCCTTCCATACAAGACGGTAACAACTTTTGCGCAACAATGCACTTCATATTGAATGCCAACGCACTGCGGATCGCCCGGTGCATCGTTGCCGGAAAAAGATCGAGAATTCGGCCAATCGTACTCGGGGCCGACGATGCGTGAATCGTTCCAAAAACCAAGTGTCCCGTCTCCGCTGCGTGAATTGCCGTCTCAAACGTCTCGCGGTCCCGCATCTCGCCGACGAGCATCACATCCGGGTCTTCACGCACCGCATGTTTCATCGCAACGCTAAAATCAACGACGTCATGGCCGATTTCACGCTGGTTGATAAGGCATTTTTCCTCGGAAAAGAGAAACTCAATCGGGTCTTCCAGCGTCAAAATATGCTTGCTGTAATGCCGATTGATGTAATTGAGCATAGATGCAATCGTCGTACTTTTGCCCGAACCCGTGATTCCCGCCAAGAGAATCATCCCCTGTGCGTGTTTGCATTGTTCGTAAAGCGACGGCGGCAGGTGCAGTTTTTCCAAGTCGGGAATGAAGTTGTTGATTCGCCGGGCAACCATCCCGAGGTGTCCCATTTGGGTCAGCACATTGACGCGGAACCGCCAGGGAACCCCATCGACTTCGCATTGGTGCGAAAAGTCCGCTCCGCCCGTATCGGCCAAGATTTTTCGGCAACGGTCATCCATAATCGCGAGGATAATTCGCGTCATTTCTTCGTCGTCGATGGGTCCGCGGTTCAGGTTGCGGAGCGAGCCCTTCACGCGGATCGTCGGCGGTCGGTCAACTTTTAGATGCAAGTCGCTCCCCTCGAATTTGACGAGGGCTTGAAAGAGTTTATCGATTTCGTATTCCTTTTTTTTCTTAACGAATCGGTCTTTAAGTGTGTTAATATCAATCGACATGGAGATTCCTTCCGAGTTGGTGCATCGTATTTTACACGAGATTGCCGGGTAAGGCAAGCGAGCGCAGGGGGCGTGCGCTCATCACGTTCCCGTATATTCGTTGCCGACCTTTCGGGCACGTTTCGGTTTATCGATATTCAGATTATGCGCAATACCGACCTGAACGAGCAAATTCCAGCCTGCCAACAGTTGCAAATACGGATCATAACAAGGCAATGCCGGGATGACGACCGTCTCGAACGGCGTTTGCTGCGGTGCAACCGCAATGACCCTCATATTGAGAGCCTCTACATAACGCTGCTGGATACGCGGCCATTCCGCCTCGAACGGATCAATCAATACGATGACATCCTTTGACAACATCGTTTCTTCCACGCCGTGCAAGAGGATCGTTCCTTCCAGAAAAGTGCTTTTTTGCCGGGCGATTTCGCACGTTTTTAGCGTCAACTCTTCCGCGACGCCGTTGTTGCGACCGGCCCAATAAATCGTCCCGGCTTGCGCCAAGGCATCTATCACGGAGGAGCCGTATTCCGCATCCAATACTTGATAGGCGAATTCTTCGGCCAATTTCGCGTCTTTGGGACAATCGCACTCCTCCAAATTGCACAGCACGGATTGGTAAACCAACGCTTGCTCCACGACGCTTTTCGTTGCGGCAACGGCATCCTCCTTGCCGCAGGTCAAGACGACCGACTCGTTGGCAAATTCGATGATTTTCCCTTTCGGATTGGCGGTTACGGCAAAGCGTTGCTGGTGCCCTTGTTTTTGCAGGTTGGCCAAAAAGTCGATCGTCTCCGCCGTCTGGCCGCTGTTGGAAGACGTCATCACGGCCCAAGCGGAGAGGTCGTAATCCATACATTGGCGGCTGCCTTCGGTGAAAACATTGAGACTGCTGCTGGAGCGGCGGGCGCAATCGACAAAGTTTTTGGCGGGGAAAATCCGGGAGGAGCCTTCACCGGCGATGCAGAGTTTGCCGGCCTGTTTGATGTGCTGGGCGATGCTTGCGGTTCGCTTGAAGTCGAATCGTCCGATGATTTCAGGCGTTTCCAGCATTTCGCGAACGATCGCGAACGAATTGTATTTGGCTTCCATGGGGTTCATAGTGCCGATTGTACCGCAGATGGGATGCGCCTGCAAGAGCGCACGGACGCCCTGCATGCCCCGGCATAACCGTTAAACTTTACGCAATCGGCATGACCTTATCGAAACCGGGCCAAACGCCCTACGAAATGCTCTTTTGCGTCATGAAAAATCTTAACCCAGTGCAAGCGGAATGACGAAAGAGACGTTAGCAGGCATAACTTGTATTATCAACCAAGGCAGGGATGCTCCTATGTCTCCATCGAAAATAAACAACATTCTGACCGGGATTTGCGTCGCGATACTGATGATAGCGGTGAGCGGCTCCGCGGCTGCACAAGACGGATTGCGTCTCTGGAAACCGTACAATCCCGAATCCTTCGGCGGAGGCCGACGCGTCAACGACGGTGTCTACAGCAGCGTCTCGGGAATCTACTGGACGATCTCCGCTCCCAAAGGCGGGTATGTCGGCTCCACGACCGCTCGCGGAACGGAAGAAACTCGCTGGGTTTATGACGGACGCAAAACGTTCGAACAAACGAACTCCGTGAAAATCAATATGTTGGAATCAAAAACGTCGCTCGGTAGCCGATTCGAGGTCGGGAACAGACGCGGACACCACGGCTGGCTCGTTACCGGCTATGGTCTCTACTCGCAATCCCGAAGTATGGACGTCCAAAATATCACCCTGACAATCCGCGATGAAGGAAACATCTCCTTCCAGCCGTTTGTTTTGTCGCATCCGGGGGCTAACGGTGCAATTTGGGGCGGTCTGGAAATCGCAGACCACATTTTCCTTTGGGATCGCAATAATAATTCATTGTATGACCCGACGGCACCGCCCAACAGTTTGTACTACCCCTTCGCGAATTGGCAGCATTTTGACGGCAACAGTTACCCGCAAACCATCGGCGGCGTCGGGTATCTGTGGGGCTTTTTCGTCCATGGGTTTGATCTTGAAGGTACTGGAGTCCAACATGTTGCGGTATTGGCACCGCTTCCAATCTGGTTTAAGGATGTGAATGTCAATGTTAAGAGCACGCACCGCAGTGCGGAATTGATGTACACCTACAGGCCGCGACCCTTTGTTTGGGGGTCGATGGAATTGCTGGCCGGCGTGAGATATTGGGACTTTGAGGATGAGTTTGGATTTTTGGGGCAAGGCCCCGGAGACCCGGCAGGCGGTGCCGTCGGCAATAACGTCAACCCAGAATTCGGGCCTATTTCTATCCTTTCGGATATGATCGTCGATGCCAAGGCCAATAACCGTGTGGTCGGCCCGCAGGTCGGGATGAAACTAGCCCGACACAACGCACGATGGTCGTTCGGTGCTGAAGGACGATTTACCGGCGGTATTAATGCCCAAATGCTAAAAACGCAAGGTTACATCGCCACAAATTATGACTACAATACCAACTACGCGGGATACACGTACGGTCCTTTTGATCACGAAGGTACAGTGAACACGGAAATCCCGATTTGGGTACCGGTAGGCTTGCAGTACAACAACACGAACTTTGGGCACAAGAAGAGCAACACCTACTTTTCACCGATTGTCGATTTCCGTTTGACGGCGGACTGGCAATGGACGAGTGCCGTGAGTTTCTTTGGTGCTGCCGAAGCGATGTATGCAGGCAACATTGCCCGCGGTGTCCGGGTAACGGATTATGTGGTGCGTTCGGATGGGACGATATTTGGTATTCGTGGTGATGACCGAAACGAGACGGTTGCGGTCTACGGCGTCGAAGTCGGCGTGAAGGTGCATCGGTAGGATTTACCCGAGTGCGGGCAAGAGCGGGCGCACACGAGCCGGGGGCGTGAGCCCCCCGGGTGAATGGTGAAATCCTACAGCGATGCCGATTCGCCGCCTTGCGGCGTGCCCAACGCTCCCCACGTTCCATACGGACTGGGACCTCGGTAATTGACCGGGCCAACCGGCGCACCATGGTTGATCGAATCCGTAACGAATCGAACCGAACCATCCCCAAACAATACCGTCACACCGCCCGGATGGTAACTGTTCGGCGGCAATACTCCCCACGAAGTCCAAACACTGCCGTGCATGCAAGCATTACTGTTGGGCGGCAATATCGTTGAAAATCCGCCAATCCCAAAACGTCCATCACATTTTCCATAGCCCCGGACAGCATTCTGTCCGAAATTAAGAATTTGCCTTGGATTGTTTGGATTACGCTGTGTAAGGCATCTTGCCGGAAGAGATATGTCCGTAGCGTCGTGCATGCCTACAACGGAAACACCGGTCTTAATGTCGCTACTGTCCCGAGCCGGTGCAACGGCCGATTCTGATGCAAAAATCGTATTGCTCGAGCCATCGCTAAAAAATGCAAACGAACGCTTGTTATGTGGCGAGAACGCCCCGCGATGGTTGCATCTGGCCTCAGGCCCTTCAACTCGTTCAAATTGATTTGTATTCCACATCCCATCGCCGTGACTAAAGCGAATACTGCTTCCCACGACTTGATGCCCCGACGGAGTGCTCGTACCAGGGAAATTTAGCATAAAAATAGGCCCACCCGTCGCGACGGGATCAGAAGGACATTGGACGATTGAAAGCCGTTCGCCGGCCAATGCGCGGAAGGTTACATCAGACAGTTTACCCTCTTCGCCAGGCACCTCGCCACCGGGATTGGGTTCCAAATTATCTCGGTTTGGCCTTGCCGCTCCACCGGGATACTCCGAGGTAATCGCATCCCAACGTGCGGGCTGCTCCAGAAAGGGAAGGCAAAAAGTAATTGGACCAAATGAGTACAAGTCGCCATCGCTGCCAGCCGTATTACCTTGTGTGATACGGCTCCAGTTGGTATCCCTCGCAGGATTCAGATTATTCCGCGACGCGGGGAACGCATTGTACGTGTCATGATGATTGTGCAATGCAATCCCGACCTGTTTGAAATGGTTCGAGCACTGCATTCTTCTTGCGGCTTCTCGTGCGGCCTGAACGGCCGGCAACAGCAAGGCAACGAGCATACCGATGATCGCGATGACCACCAAAAGTTCTACGAGCGTGAATGCTTTGCACTCACGCGGACAACGTGTTGTGGACATAAGTCCCTCCTTTTTGGTTAAAGTGGTTGATGGGTTAAATAACGGAATACGGGAACAACCATTACGGCGTGTGCCGGAATGGCAAATTACGAACAAATCGGCTCAATTCACCTGCCGAACTTCTTCGTGTACTGCGGCACCGACGTCGAACGTCTGTCGGGTCGGGCCGGTGATTTCGAGTTCCAGCGGCGAGTTATCTCGGCTCCGATACTGGGCCGCGACAAATTCGTGCGTCCGCAAGTTTTCGCCGGCAACTTGGTCGTACCAGACTGCCATCGCAGCAAGGTCTCTGTCATTGGATGGCCGAGGAAATTGGCTTTGCTGCGTTTCGGTTTTGCTGACAGCAACCCTGTATTGCCCTTTCGGCGCACCGTTCGCGGTCGCGTATGTGCGGATGGTTGCATTCCCCGATGAGTCGGTCAGACCGGCGGCGACCCAGTCGGGCGCACCGTCCGTTGGAATCAGGGAGACCATCGCACCGGCGAGCGGCGTGCCGTCTTGGGTGATCGTGATGACGCAGGATACCAGGTCGGGAAACCCGTCGGGCTTGGGCGTGCCGTCGCCGCAACCTGCTAAAAAGAGAATGGCAATTAAAATACTTGCCAGGGAGAGTGATTTTTTACGGATGTAAGTCCTTGTGGTGCAAGGACTTATCCCCCCCCCCCCCCCCCCCCCCTCCTCTTCCCGTCCCGGCGGGGGGGGGCGGGGGGGGC
>Ga0099364_10003432_pt1 | contig 24587 bp, 26 predicted proteins | sample TergutTh196P3_FD_73070 | JGI IMG/M metagenome (GOLD analysis project Ga0099364, IMG submission 73070) | Microcerotermes parvus P3 segment gut microbial communities from Pointe-Noire, Republic of the Congo - Th196 P3 | ecosystem: Host-associated > Arthropoda: Insects > Digestive system > Gut ...
AAAGAAAGGGACTTCACAGCGTCATAGAAACATGTGGATATTGTAAGCATGACGTATTCTTGGAATTATCCGACTACGTCGATCTTTACTTATACGATCTCAAACATATGGATGCACAAATACATAGTGACTACTGAAACTATCCAAAAAAGCAGTAATAATCGGGAATTACGCGATATTTAAGGTATAATAAGTGCAGGAAAAAGTGCGAAAAAGCGAAAAAACCTTGCACTTTGGAGGCCAAGATGTATAGAAAACGCGAAAAACAAATATACCTCGACGACTTCAACCAGCCATATGAATTTGAAATCAACCCAAACAACAGATGGGTAAAAAAAGCCAAACTCATACCGTGGGACGACATTGAACGAGAGTACTCAAGCCGATTCCCTTCCAAGGTTGGACAGGTCGCTAAGAGTGCAAGGTTAGCGTTGGGGGCGCTGCTCATCCAGAAAGAATACGGATTTTCCGACGCGGAAACAGCGTCGATGATACAGGAAAATCCGTACTTCCAGTATTTTTGTGGAATGAGTGGATACACGCATGAGATACCCTTTGATCCGTCCCTGATGACATACTTCCGCAAAAGATTTACTCCCGAGGTGATCGACGCGATAAACGAGAAGATAATCGAGAGTGCCTTGAACAGTAAGCCGGCGTCGGCGCCTCCTGAAGATACGCCGCAAGAGCCGGACAAAGATATTGACGGCGGAAGTTCCGTACCTCCAGACATTGACGTTGGTCCAAGCGCGCAACCGCCTGAAAAATCTCCCGTTGTGAAAGGTACGCTGATATTGGATGCGACCTGTGCTCCATCTAATATCAAGTATCCGACGGATACTGACCTTTTGAACAAGTCCCGTGAAGATACGGAAAAAATGATATCTGCGATGCATGATTCATCAACAGGCCATAGACCTCGGACGTATGCCCGCACAGCGAGAAAAGAGTTCGTTAATTTTTCAAAGAAGCGCAACAAGAAGGGCAAAGAGATACGCAGGATGAAATTCAAACTACTGAACTATTTGAAACGCAACCTTGGTTTTATCAATTCGATGTTGGAGTCTGGAAGAAAATTGCCGGATAAGCTGACACATCGCCATGAAGTTGTCCGCAAGGTTTACGAACAGCAAAAGCACATGTACGACACTAAAATGAACACGGTACCAGATCGTATAGTGAGCTTGTCCCAGCCATGGATCCGCCCTATTGTCCGGGGCAAGGCTAAAACCCCTGTTGAATTCGGCGCGAAGATAGATGTGAGCGTGGTAGATGGTTTCACCAGATTGGAAAAGACGAGTTTTTCAGCTTACAACGAGAGCGTAGAGCTTATTGCAGAGATAGAGAGATACAGGGCTCGAACTGGGTATTATCCCGAGCGAGTGCTTGCGGACAAGATATACCGGAACCGCGAGAACTTGAAATACTGCAAAACCAGAGGTATTCGCCTTTCCGGCCCTTCTATAGGACGCCGCCCCAAAGATTACGTGCCGGACAAGAAGCGCGATTACAAGGACATGTGCGACAGGAACGAGGTGGAGAGGGTATTCAGCCTTGCTAAACGCAGATACGGACTTGGCTTGATACGCGCCAAGCTTCAGGAGACGGCGATGTGTTCGATAGCCCTGTCGATAATGTTGCTGAACCTGAACAAGGTTCTTTTTTGCTCTTTTATTTTCGTTCGACTTTATGAGCTGAATATCTTAAGAACCAGGATTCGGTTTGATCGAATACACTCTATGTCAATATAAACGTCGTAGCAGGGTCATTCAGAAGTGACTACGCTATTTTGGCGTAAAGCCTTTTTTAATGAACGTACATAATTCACTATAGCTGCGCTCAATTAGTGCACGCGTTCCGCTCTGATAGGGTGCATCGGTTCCGCTATAATTTGTGCAAAGCCTGTGAGCGTTGTGCAGGCTCTCTTGGTTGCAGGCAAAATCCAATACCTCGTGGTCGATGAGCATTGAAATTTTCTCCTTGGGGCGGTCGGATGTAAATTCAAGGGCTAATTCAGCCGCATTTAACCAGTCGTTCGAGGTGTCCGAAATATCTGAGTAATCAATATCCTCGTCTTTCATTTTACGCAATCGGTCGATTTCATTTTGTAGCTTTTTGGACCGCGGCATAATACGCCTCCCTCGTCAAAAATCCGTATAGCATTTTCAAAAGAAATACCATGCTTTTTAAGATTTGCTTGGTTTTTACGCTCGTCCCACTCGTACATATTTTTAGTATTATAGATAATCATCATGACGTCAAGAGAAGTGTTATTGCTCATGCCGCCCGCCTCTTAAATTATTTATGGGTGACAGGCTGAGTGATGGCATGTTATAGTTAAACACATAAAAATGTTGTATTTATGATAACAAATTTAACCGTCTTTGCGCTTATTTTTTTTGCCGCGCGGTGTGGGATAATTGGAGCCTTGGGTTTGAAGGTTTGGCAAGGAGGAGTCAGCAATGAAAAGATTTTTTAAATCTTTAAGCAAAATGGCCGTTCTATTCCTTTTACTGGCGGGTATGTGCGCGGGTGTTTTCGCGCCGTTCGCGGAGGCCGTACCAGCCATGCCGGGAGTTCATACTCACATACAGAAGGACGGTACGGTAGTCCACTATCAACTCCACGGCGACGAATTTTTGCTCTACATGACGGATTCAAACGGAGACCTGGTTGCATTTGGGCAGGATGGGGACATTTATCTGGCGCGCTGGGCGAGGGAGGACGAATCGGATTCTTCCGACACGGTGCCGACGAATTCAAAACCATCCGGCGGCGCTTCGGGTATACGCGCTGCGACCTTGGAAAATATGCAGCCCCTGAAAGTTTCCATACCGCAGCACCTTTTGGAACGCGCCGGACAGGCGCGTGATGAGCGCGACAGGAGATGGAGGGAACAGTTCATAACCTCGCCCGACGCAAAAACAGCGCCAATGTCGGTGCGGCTCGCGTCGGAAAGCAACATTGAGCACAACGTACTCATGATTTACGTATCCTTCGCCGATGACGGAGGAGTGCCCTCAATGCAGGGATTGGCAATACCAGACCCCCAAACCTTACACAGCATGATGTTCGACGACAATTTCGGAACTGTGGCGCATTATTATAAAACCGTCACAGACGGCGCTGCGAGAATTAAACCCGCCGCTACTATAAATACGTTAAATCCCGGCATAATCTTCGTTAAACTTCCGGGTTCACATGGAGATTGGGGGGTTGGAAGCGATGAATTTGTGATTGAACTTCTACTACCGGCATTAAGGCAGGCTGCCAATCCGTCCAACCCAGGCGGCTACATCAATTATTCCATGTTCGACGTGGACGGCGATGGTAAAATACAGACAGACGAACTTTCCATAGGATTGATAGTGCATGGATATGAAGAAGCAGTAGGCGGACCAGCCCCAGCTTTCCCGTCGATATGGGGGCACGCTTCGACTCTTAATCCTTCTGGTAACCTGCCCCCGACTATTATAAATGGTGTATCTTTAAGACAGTATTTTGCACAGGGCGCTTACCAGACGCGCTCCCAAGATCCTTCCCAAAATCCTCCCCAGTTGCTGACAATGGGCATAATTGCGCACGAACTGGGACACGATGCCTTTGGCTTCATCGACCTGTATGATACTGGTGGTGTGGGTACCGCGTTAAGCTACTGGTCTCTTATGGCGGGTGGGAGTTGGGGCGGCGATCCCGGGGGTTCCTCTCCTACCGTTTTGGACGCCTTTCATCTTTTCGGTGGCGGTGACTGGATGAGAAATCCCACGATAGATTCCACTGTGCAATTCATCGCCCCACAGCCGGTAACTCTCGGAGTGAATAACCTCACCAGTTTGACCAAATACGCGAAATTGGAAACTTCCGACCCAAATCAGTATTTTCTAATCCAGCCAAGAGGAAATGTCGGGTACGACCACGGAAGTGGCTATTGGGACTCGCATTTTAACCCGAAAAATATCAGCAGTGGATTGTTGTTTTTGCTCATTGACAAAAATCTAGGGGGCCATAATAATTCATTTTTCAGCCACTTCCATGTGTCGGTTGTGCCGGCCGGATTGACGCAGCTCACGGGTCCGTATAACAGTCTTAATAACACCAATGATCTTTTCTCAAACACAACTCAATCGTATATAAACAACACGTCGACGCCGCCAAGTAAAATATACGCTGGAACAAGCAGCGCTTACCCAACTGTTGATTCCGGATGGAGCGTAGAGTCTATCACAGCATCCGCAACAGGTGTCGGTACAAACAATGGAACTGTGGGCGGCAGCTTCTTCGTCCGCAACGCGCCGGTCATCATAACGATAACTGCCCAGCCTGCGGAGTACACCGCCGTCACGCAGGGCAGCATTACCGGAAGCCTGTCGGTTGCCGCAAGCGTATTGCCGAGCGGAACGCCAACGTATCAATGGTATTCGAACACAACGGCAAACAATTCGGGTGGCACTTTGATCTCCGGCGCGACAGACGCGAGCTTCACGATACCAACTACACTTACAGAGGGAACCTATTACTACTTCTGCGAGGTCGGCGCCACAGGCGCGGATACTGTACGTTCGAACGTGGCAACGGTGACTGTCACAATGCCATTTATTGCTGTAACCAACATCACCGGAGTACCGACGATGGCGACGGCTGGAACTCCACGAAATATGACCGGCACCGTCGTACCTTCAGACGCAACCAACAAGACCATCACATGGAGCGTCAAGAACGCGGGAACAACGGGTGCGACTATCAGCGGCAGCACTCTCAACACCACGGCGGCGGGAATCGCGGTAGTCACGGCGACTGTAGCAAACGGCACGGCTGTCGGTACTCCCTACGCGAGGGACTTCAACATCACAGTGAACACCGCGGACATCGACCAAAACAACAACATAACGATAGGCGATACGGCGTTCAATCTCGACACAGACGCGAATGGCACCGGTTGGAACTGGAACGCGACGGATAAGATTCTGACTCTTACCGGCGTAAACATGGCCGCAATAGACATCACCACAGAGCACAACGTCAAAATAGTCGCGACAGACAGCCTGTCCACAACCGGTATATCCAACGCCGGCGGCGGCCTTACGATCACGAGCGGGACTGGCGGAGCGCTGACTATAAATTCCACAAATGGCTCGGCTATCAGCGCCGAAGGCGACATCGTGATTGAAGGCTCTACGTTATACGCTTCGACACAGGACACAAGCGCGGTGATACACTCGATATCCGGTTCTGTGAGAATCACCGGTAACGCGAATATAACCCTCGTGGCTGCCGGCGGTTTGAACATGGCCGCAATGTCTCCGGAAGATTTGAATGTAACTATCATGTCCACAGGAAGGTCAGCAATCACGGCCGCAAAGGACATCGAAATCTCAACTTCGGGGAATGTGAACGCAACCGCGGCGGGCAGCGGTTACGCGCTGGAGGCGGGAATGGCGAACAACACCATCACCATAAGGAACGGCACGACGAGATTGTTCGCTGCCGATAACTACCGCACATTCAACATCTCCCCGAACATCAGCGGGAACAGGACATTGGTATACGTCAACGGTGAATTATTCTGGGGAAATGAAGGCAGCGGTGGCGGAGGCGGTGGCGGCAATCGCGGCGGAGAAGAAGAAGGCGGCGGCGGATGCAACGCCGCGCCCGGATTGCTGATCGTGCTTTCGGCGCTTCCTTTGTTATTAATAAAAAGAAAGAGGTAAGCCGGTAAAGGCAGCAAACGGCGGTTAGAAGCTATAGCTCCACCAGGAAACACAAAGGCCTTACGCGACTTTTAGCGTAAGGCCTTTTTTAATCACAAGGGCGCGGCCTAAATGTTATGCGTGACAGCGTTCCATTACCAAAAATTTGTTCAGTGGCTCCTTAACTACAGATCGCTTCTTTATTATTTGTGCTGTTTTGAGCGGCGGGCTGCGGTACTTCGTCAAAAAGAATATGTTGATAGAGTATGTCGATATAAATTTTCACTCCAAGAGCTTTTAGTATTTTCATAACCGTACCTATCCTTGGTTCGCTTTCCCCGGACAACGCGGCATAAAGTACCGATCGGGACAATCCGGTTTCCCGAGAAAGCGCGGACCAGCCTTTGGCTTCCGCCGCCCTGCGCAAGGCAGACAACAGATAGCGGAAGTCGTTTGTCTCTGCGTATTCCTGGAATTCATCCTGAATCCTTAACTTAGCGTAGCCCGGATCTTTGCGGTATTGCTCGATCACAAAATCTTCATGATTCGGCATTGAAAGAGCCAGGGCCATCAATTTTTCTTCTCTGGTTTTTTCGTCCATCATTTACTCCTATTCAATGCGGCCACAATATTCGGCCCAATACTCCTTCGCCTTCTCAATATCTTTCTTTTGGCTGGATTTATCACCCGCGCACAGCAGAATCACAATGGCGCCGCCAATTTCCACGAAGTATATCCTTACTCCGAAGGCTTGAAAGCGTAATTCAAGTATATCGCCCCCCACTGATTTACAGTCGCCATAGTTTCCCGCCTCTACTCTATCCAACCGTTTATCGACAGCTAAACGCAGCTTGACATCCGCAATTTCCGCGTACCAAATTTTATACGGAACTTGCTTGTCTAAAGTTTCGTAGTAAATTATCCGTTTAGGAGTAACTCCCACATTTCTCCATCCTTAAATTAAGTTCGTAAAAATGTACTGCAAACAGTACAATCAGTCAAGCGAAATCGCATACTTTACAAATTCAAGTCAGGCAGATTCGGGTCTTATTGACAGTTTGGATAATAACAAATTATAATATTGTTACGCTACATTATTACACCGCCATAAATTGTCTGACAATATGGCATCATACAACTCAGGAGGAGAGCTGAAATGAGAAAATTTACGCTTTTTTTGGTCGTTTTGCTGGCTGCGGCGGGACTGGTTTTTGTTGGGAGTATGTCCGAGGCATCGGACGCGGGAACCCTGAACTTGACTATTTACTCTCCGGGTAACGTTAATTCAGTGCCTACCAAAACCATCCTTAAATACAAGGAACTGGTTGAAGCCGCATCAGACGGTAAAATACAGTTGACCGCGCATCATTCCGGGGAACTGGGAAACGACGCGGAGGCTCTGCAATCGACCAGGATGGGGACTATCGATATAATCTTTGCCGGAACTTCGGGCTTCACCAGTTTCTATGAAAAGGCCAGTATTCTGGATCTGCCCTTCCTTTTCGAGGATGCCACGCAGGCTTACGAGCTCGTAAACAGTCCCATCGGGGAACAGATTTTCAACGATTTGCCCAGCGTGGGCATGGTGTACCTGTCCCAAGGGGACAACGGAATGCGCCATATTGCAACTACCAGGAGGCAGGTAAATACCGTGGATGATGTGCAGGGACTCAGAATCCGGGTGCCGACAAGCAAGATGTACCTGGATGTATGGGAGGCTTTGGGCGCCACCCCGGTGGCGCTTGCCCTGAATGAGCTTGCCATTGCCCTTTCAAACGGCACCGCCGAGGCCCAGGACAATGCTACCTACCACATAGTTGCCAACGCAACCTACGATGATATCAGGTATTACAGCTTCATTAACTATATGTGGATGGGATGCACAATGGCCGCCAACGCCAATACGTGGGGAAGGCTGACACCTGAACAGCAGAATATTCTAAAAGAGCAGGCCGTAATTGCGGCAAAGTATTCCTTTGACACTATTGAGGAGGAAAATGTTACCGCTACCGAGACCCTGAAAAGCGCCGGCGTCGAGTTTAACGACAATCCTGACATACAGAGTTTCATAGATAAGCTCGGCGGGAGCGATTACTATCTGCAGTACGCCGGCGAAGGATGGTATAACCAGGCCATCATCGATCAGATTCTGACAAAATAAATTGTTCACGGGCCTCGCAATGATAGATTTGCGGGGCCCGTATTTTTTTGCCCGCCACTGAGACGGAGGGAAGCGATGAAAACCTTCAAAGTGATATTGGATGGAATGACCAAGCTTATGCAAGTTTTGCTCATGTGCCTCATAGCCGGAATAGTATTGATTATGTTAAACGAGCTTTTCCTGCGAAATGTTCTGAACAGATCTTTCCGGGGTATGACTGAATCGGCGGGCTGCCTCTTTTTATGGATGGCCTTTCTTGGCATCGCCGTGCTATACGATAAAAACCGCCTCATTTCACTGGACATGATCTATGCAAAACTCAAGGGCATACCAAGGACCGTCATTTATTATATTCACACAATAATTGCCCTTTGTCTGGGAATTGTCATGATAATATCCTTTGTCGTACTCTATCCCTTTGTAAGCACCGATTCCTTTTCTTCCATGCCGCATATTTCCAAATTATGGCAGTACATACCTCTGGCGATCGCCGGCGGGTTTATAACGGTTAAGGCCGTATATAACATGATAGAGGAGGGCCGGTCATGACAGAGTTTATATTCATATTTATATTTTTTCTGATCTTGCTCGTCATTGGCGCGCCCATAAGTATCTCCATCGGCGCCAGCGCTGTTTTAGGCTGTCTTTGGCTGGGTTATCCTCTGGTGATCATCGGGCAAAGAATGGTCTCCGGAATAGATTCATTCCTGCTGATTGCCATTCCCCTGTTCATACTGGCAGGGAATTTAATGAACGCCGGAAAAATCACCGAGAAAATATTCAACTTCGCCAGGGAACTTGTCGGATGGATACCCGGCGGTCTGGGTCACGCCAATGTTGTGGCCAGTGTTATCTTCGCCGGCATGTCCGGCAGCGCGGCGGCTGACGCCGGAGGTTTGGGAACCATAGAAATGGAGGCCATGACCAAAAACGGCTATGACAAAGAATTCTCCGGCGCGATCACCGCCGCCTCATCGGTTATCGGGCCTATATTCCCGCCTTCAATTCCTCTTATTATTTACGGTTCCATTGCCAGCGTCAGCGTCGCGCAGCTCTTCCTGGGCGGGGTGGTTCCGGGTCTTTTAATGGCCGCCGCCCTCATGGTGTTGGTATTTATCATGGCAATCAAACGCGGTTATCCGCGGACTCCATTCAGCATCAGGATGCTGGCAAAGGAGTTTTTCGCGTCTATTCTTTCCCTGATAACTCCGCTGATCATTCTCAGCGGTTTTGTTTTGGGATGGTTTACCCCGACGGAGGCTTCCAGCGTGGCCGTGGCTTATGCCCTGATAATCTCTGTTGTGGTGTATAGAACCATGAACTGGAATTCTTTTAAGGAATGTCTCTTGGAGAGCGCTTTGACTTCGGCAAATGTTCTTTTTATCATAGGGTCTTCGTCTCTCTTTTCGTATTTACTTATCAGGGAGGGTATCTCCGCGCGCATCGCCGCTTTCCTGCTGGGAATCAGTTCAAATCCTCTGGTTATACTCCTGGCCGTCAACATCTTACTGCTGATCCTGGGTATGTTCATGGAACCGGGTGCTATCCTCACCCTCATACTGCCCATCCTGATCCCCATTGCCCGGGGGCTGAATATGGACATGGTTCACTTCGGGCTGGTGATAGTGCTCAATTTAATGATAGGGCAGGTAACTCCGCCATTCGGAGTCTGTCTTTTCGTTGTCGGCGACGTTGGGAAAATTGAGATGCACCGCTTATACCGGTCTATCCTGCCCTTTCTGATTCCCCTGATTATTACCCTTTTTCTCTGTACGTATATACCGCAGATTGTAACCTGGCTGCCGTATGCCCTGATTAAATAAAAATACCGGGAGAAATGCTATGAAAGATAATTTGTTTGATGTTTCCGACAAAATAATAATCATCACAGGCGGTCTTGGACAAATTGGCGCTGAGTTTGTCAAGGAATTTCACAACCGGGGATCAAAGGTCGCCGTTTTTTCCAGAAGCGCCGAAACCGGCAAGGCGGAGAAGGTTTTGGGAGCGGAAATCGCCGGAAATATCGGCCTGTACCAGGTTGATATTTGTGACAAGAAGTCGATTAATAAGGCGCTGGACGCTGTCGGGGCTGTTTGGGGTATTCCGGACGTACTCATCAATAACGCCGGGATCGATACGCAGCCCAGCGCGCCGCCTGAAGTTTCGGGCCCCTTTGAGGATTTTCCCGAAGAAGTGTTTCGGGAAGTGGTGGAAACCAATCTTACCGGTACCTTTCTGATGATCCAGGCGGTGGGGTCAAGAATGGCGGAGGCCGGTAAAGGCGGGTCGATTATAAATATCGGTTCCATCTACGGCATGTTGAGCCCGGTGCAGGATATCTACGCCTACAAAAAAGAAAAGACCGGCGTTCCCTTTATCAAACCCGTGGCCTACAGCGCGGCTAAATCGGGAATTTACAACCTGACCAGGTACTGCGCGACCTACTGGGGGAAAAAGGGAATCAGGGTAAACGCCTTTACGCCCTCCGGCGTCTGGCGCGAAACCCAGGATGCCGAATTTCAGAAAAACTACTGCGCCCGTATGCCAATAGGCCGCATGGCCCGGGCGGACGAATACAACGGAGCGATGATCTTTCTTGCTTCAGACGCGTCGCTTTACATGACGGGTTCAAATTTGATCATGGACGGCGGATGGACGGCATGGTAGCGCTTAACGGGAACGGAATTTACTCGGCGCTTTTTTCCCCTTTGGGCAGTGGGGGAGAACTGGACAGAGAGAAACTTAAAGCCCTCGTGCGTTTTGAAATGGCTCGCGGCGTGGAGGGTTTTTACTGCTGCGGTTCTTCGGGAGAAGGGCTTCTTTTGGAAACCGAGGAACGAGAGGCCGTGGCGGAAATTGTAGCCGAGGAAACAGGGGATCAAATTCCCTTCGTTATTCATACCGGAGCTCTAAGCACCCGGACGGCAATAGAGCTTTCCTCCCATGCAAAAAACTGCGGAGCCGCCGCAATTTCCCTCATCCCGCCCATTTATTACCACTATTCCACGGATGAGATAGAACAATATTACATGGATGTTATAAAAGCCGTTGATTTAGGGGTCATTGTGTACAATATCCCACAATTCACAGGTATATCGTTTTCCAAAAAAAACGCCTTCCTTAATGATGAGCGAATAATAGGAATAAAGCATACTTCCATGAACCTTTACGACATGGAGCGGATTAAACAGGCTTTTCCGGGAAAAATTATTTTCAATGGGTTTGACGAGATATGGTTATACAGCCTGTCTGCCGGAGCTGACGCCGCAATCGGAACCACGGTCAATATCTTCCCCAAACTGCATATAGCGATCAGGGAGGAGTTCCGAAAGGGGAACATTGCCAAAGCGCAAAGCCTTCAGCATGAGCTTAATGACTTTATTGAGGTACTGGTGAACGTCGGAGTATTTCCCGGGGCAAAATACAGCATGGCCCTCCAGGGAGTTGATCCGGGCCTATGCCGCAAGCCCTTCGCGCCCCTTTCCGAAGAAGGCGGAAAGCAGGTAGAAGAGGCGCTTAAAAAGGTAGAAACCTGGCTTTAACAAAACATTTTTTTCCTTTGGTTTTCCTCAAAACAACTCTTTAGTAATACCGAGATTGACGAATACGCGGCCGAGCGGGTATAATCTCTTGGCTTATGCAATGATCGCTTGTCAGGGGCGCCTAAGAGCGCGTGTATTTTGCGCCGCCTCTTGTGACAGCGGAAGGAGGACATTTATAGTGTATGCGGTGATTGAAACAGGTGGAAAGCAGTACCGTGTTTCCGAGGGCAATACGATCAGGGTTGAGAGATTACAATCGGAGCCGGGGAGCACGGTCGAGTTTACAAACGTTTTGCTGCTGGGCAAGGACGACGGGCCGGTGGTCGGTTCTCCGTGGGTATCGGGCGCGTCCGTGAAGGCGAGCGTCATGGCGCACGGCAAGGAGAACAAGGTCATAGTCTTCAGGTACCGCCAAAAGAATAACTATCGCAAGTTTCGCGGCCACAGACAGCAGTACACCGATCTGAAGGTTGAGTCCATCGACGGGTAAGGGCAGCGCCGCGCGCGTCACGGTTATCAGAACCGGGGCCGGGGCCATATGCTCCATCACGACGGAGGGACATTCGGGTTACGCGGCAAGCGGCGAGGATATAGTCTGCGCTTCTGTTTCGTCTCTGATGCAGGCTCTTTGGATAGGGCTGGAGGAGATTTTGAAAGTTGACGGTTTGAGGACAGAGCGCGACGGTGAAATACCCAGGATAGGGTTGGCGTGGAATCCCAATATTCACGGAACGCAGTTATTAGCCCGCACAATAGCGCGGTCACTCGAAGCGATAGGGGAGTCATATCCGGGCTGCGTTGAGTATCGAGAGGAAATCATGAAATAATATTTTCAGGAGGAAATACAACTATGGCTTATAAATTCGACATTCAATTTTTCGCACACAAAAAAGGACAGGGCAGCAGCTCCAACGGGCGCGACAGCAATCCGCAGTATCTCGGCGTCAAGCGCGGGGATGGGTCGCTCGTCACCGCTGGAACGATCATTGTCCGCCAGCGCGGAACCAAGTATCATCCGGGCAGGAATGTAGGCCGCGGCAAGGACGACACTCTATTCGCGCTCGTCGGCGGCAAGGTTTCTTTCCTCACCAAAGCTAACCGCAAAGTGGTCACTATCCTGCGCGAAGAGGCTTTGGCGTAGAAAACTGTGTTTTTTAGTGTAGGGGAGCGGGAGCCTTAGGGCTCCCTTTTTCTCATGAAATTCGTAGACGAAATTACGATCTCAGTCAGCGGCGGCAGGGGAGGAAACGGCTGCGTCAGCTTCCGAAGGGAGAAGTTCCGCCCAAACGGAGGCCCGGACGGCGGCAACGGCGGTAAGGGCGGCGACGTGGTGCTCAAGGCTTCAACAAACATTCAGACGCTGGCCGACTTCGAGCAGCGGAGGCACTTTGCCGCCGAAAACGGAGAGGGCGGCGAAGGGAACTCCCGCAACGGCAAGGCCGGCAGGACTCTTGTTTTGCCTGTTCCATGCGGCACGATTGTATATGACGCGTCGGACGGGGAGGGAATCGCGGATCTCGTGGAGGAAGGCGACACCTTCATAGCCGCGTTAGGCGGCAGGGGAGGCAGGGGCAACCGAGTTTTCGCGAGCTCTTTACGCAGGACGCCCCGTTTCTCCGAAAAGGGCGGAGTGGGGGAGGCAAGGACGCTTCGCCTGGAACTCAAGCTGATCGCCGACATAGGACTTGTGGGACTGCCGAACGCGGGCAAATCCAGCATACTTTCCGCGGTTTCAAACGCCGCTCCTAAGATAGCCGACTATCCTTTTACAACTCTATCGCCTAATTTGGGCGTGATGTTCACAGACCTTGACTCCGTGGTACTGGCCGATATTCCGGGACTCATAGAGGGAGCGAGCCAAAATAAGGGGCTCGGCCTCGCGTTCCTGCGGCACATCGAGCGGACGCGTATGCTCCTGCACGTCCTTGACCTGTCATGCGGAGATCATGAAGCGATATTGAACGACTGGAAGACCGTGCGCGACGAGATGGAGAAGTACGACGCGGAACTTGGGGGGCGTCCGTGCGTCATTATCGGCAACAAAATCGACCTCTGCGGAGATCACATCGAAATATCGTCCGCGCTCGCGGCTCATTTTGCCGCTATGGGCATGGATTTTACGGCAGTGAGCGCGCTGACGGGGGAGAATATCGAAACTCTCGCGCTGCGGATAATCGAATTTTCCCGAGAGCACCCGCGCCCCAGGAGCGAGGTCAGGATGTTCGCCGATTCGCGAGTCCTGGGGATAGACGATCTGCCGTATGGGAAGGCAAAGAGGCAAATCCAGATAATCCCCCTCCCGGATGGCAGTTTCCGCGTCATTCACCCGAAATTGGAGCAGGCCGCGGAAAGATACGATCTCTCGCAGGATGAGAACGTCGCCCGCTTTACCAAACTGCTGCGGAAGCACAGGGTGGAGGAGCTGCTGGAGGCGGCGGGAGCGGCCAAGGGCGCGTCCGTTTCGATAGGTAATATGGATTTTGATTTTTATCCCGACGACGTCCCGGACGAATTATCGAACGAAAAATCCACTAAATATGCGGAGTGACGAGATCCGACAGGGTGAAAAAATTGGTATAATGGGCGGAACGTTCGATCCCGTCCACTACGGGCATCTGTTCGCGGCGGAATTTGCTCGCGTGGGGGCGGGGTTGAACCGCGTGATATTTGTGCCGTCCGGAAACCCTCCTCATAAGAGTTACGACGGCATGGCGCCGGCCGAGGACCGTTTCGAGATGACGCGATTAGCCATAGAGGACAATAAGGATTTTGAAATTTCGCGCGTGGAAATTGACAGGGAGGGACCGAGCTATACCGCCGATACGCTTGAACTGATATCGGCAATCAACCCGGAGGCGGAACTGTTCCTCATTACGGGGCTTGACGCCGCGCTGGACATGCCGAACTGGCATGAACCGAAAAAAATAATTTCGCTCTGTAAAATATTGATTATTGCCCGGCCAGGCTATATTTGTGATAAAATAAGCGCGTTGAATGAGATTATCAGGGACTCTTTGCTTGTTTTAGATACGGATATGGTAGATATTTCGGCTACGGATATCAGGGAAAAGGCGCGCTCAGGAGGTTGCATCAGATATATGACCCCTGACGCGGTTTGTGATTATATCACGAGTAAAAGCTTATACTCAGGCGCGGAGGCCTAAACAATGTTCAAATGGAAAAATATTCTGCTGTTTATAATGCTTGCCATGTTTGCGTTCGTCTCCGGCGCGTGGTACAGATTTGTCAATATTCCAATTCCCCAGGCCAGCGCGGGACCACAGCCAAGCGGAACGGAGCAGGGTGATAACTATATTCCGGAGTTGGACATATCGGGCAGGATAAACATACTTATTGTGGGGGAGGACGACGAGAGAGGTTCCAAGCGTTCGGACACAATAATGGTCGCGACCATTGACGTGGACAACGATAATATCCGGGTGCTCGCCATTCCTCGCGATACCAGAGTGCTGATACCGAGGCACGGCAACCAGAAGATAAACCACGCCTACGCGTACGGCCGCAGCGAGCTGGTTCGCGAGACGCTTCAGCGTTTCCTCGGCATACCCATTTCGTATTACGTAATGGTTGACTATGAAAACTTCCCGAAGATTGTGGACCTCTTGGGCGGGATTGATATAAACGTGGGCAGCGCAATGAGATACAGGGATGTGCGCGGAAATCTCGACATCAATATACCGGCGGGAAAACAGCGTATGAACGGGGAGACCGCCTTGAAATACGTGAGGTTCCGCAATGACAGCCTGGGTGACATCGGCCGTATTCAGCGCCAGCAGCAGTTCATAAAGGCGATGATCCACAGGATGTACGAACCGGAAAATTTCATGAGATTTAGCGCTATTATTAAGGAAGTACAGAACACGGTAATCACGGACATGCGCCCGAGCCTGATACTTCAGCTCGGTTATTTCGCCAGGAAGCTCGAAAAGCAGACAGACAGAATCTTCTTCAAGATGCTCCCTGGGAGAGCAGCGATGATAGACAATCTTAGTTACTGGGTGTCCGATAGAAACGACGTCCTGCCATTTCTCACCGCCGACATGGATGAATTGAAGGAAATGGCGCAGATGACCCAGGATCAGCGTAATCAATTGATCGCGGTGACTCAGGCCGATGATTTCTCATCCGATTATTCCAACAATAGACTGCCGGAGGACATGCGCGGGAGCAATTCCGATAACGACAGTAACGAACAACAGGTGGAAACCGCTCAGGTGAGTACCAATACCGCACAGGCGAATACCGCTCAAGCCGACGCAAAGCCCGACATATCGCAGATAATCGCCAGTATGCCGGAGGCTGTCGCCGTGCTTAACGGCAACGGCAAACGAGGCGCGGGAGAGTCGGTCGCGACACAGCTTCAGAGAATGGGAGTCGAAGTAGTCCACACCGGCAACGCGAAGCACTTCGATTACAGATCCAGCAACATCATATATCCCGCCAGACCAACTGATAACAACAGGCTCGCGGCCACGCTGCTCGCTCAGTTGTGCGGCATCAGTTCGTCGCTCACGGTATCCAACAGCCAGGCCACTTACCCGTCGCTGATTGTGGGACACGACTACGAGTCGCTGATAAGACGCCTGGAGAACGGTTACGCGCAATTACAATAAGGAATCGCCGATTATATAATATAGGGGGGACAAAATGTCATCGGAGGAAAATTCACGCTTCATCGACGAGTACATGCCTATCATTGACGCGCTAAGAGAAAAACACGCGCTTGACGTAGCTTTCATAGATTTAAGAACGGTGTCGGGATTTGCGGATGCTTTTATTATCGCTTCCGCGAGGTCGGATATTAACGCGCGCACGCTGCTGGACACTGTGACCGGCAAACTGGACGAAGCAGGTACCGACTACAAGACGGAGGGCGCCGAGAGCTCGCGTTGGAAGCTGATCGACGCCGGAGACGCTGTCGTCCACATATTCAGCAAGGCAGGACGAGAGTTTTACAAGCTCGAACGTCTCTGGGGCGACGCGCCTACGACGACGTTTGAGGATAGCGAGTAGGCGGCAGACAAAAAAATCCTGGAAATTCGGAAACCTTGGAGATATTTCTTTTAGCGGCTCAACGCTTTGCGTTGAGTTTTTTTGAATCAAATCAGCAATTCCGAAAAGGAGTAAATGAGATGAAGAAAATCTTAATGCAATTTGACATAACGAATACGATGTATAACGAACGCGCAATGCGCGCCCCTACAATATCCACCGGCGTAGGGGCGCGCATTGCGCGTCCGTTGCTTTCAGATACATTAAATCAAATTGCTATAATGTTATTTTTATTGATAATGCTGTTTTCAAAAACTGCTCAGGGAACTGAAATTTATGATGTAGTTGTAGTCGGCGGGGGAGCGAGCGGAGTAATCGCCGCCGTACAGGCGGCTCGCATGGGCGCGGAAGTCGCGATAGTCGAAGAATCCGGATGGATAGGCGGCCAGGCTACAGGGGGCGGAGTCGCGACTTTGGATGATAATTACAGGACCAGATTCGGGCTGTACGGGGAATTTATTGAAAGAGGAAGAAAATATTACGAAGCGCATGGAAAATCCGTTTCCACAGGGCTGTTCTCACCGGGAACCTTATGTTTTGAACCCGCGGTCAGCCAGAAAATATTTTATGAAATGCTGGAAGAAGCGGGCGGGGTAGACGTTTACTTATATTCACGCCCGCGCTCCGCGATACTTGAAGGAAACCGCGTTATAGGAGCAAGGTTTTTAAAGGAAAACCTTTTCCCTTTTGAACTGAAAGCGCGCGTTTTCATTGACGCAACCGAACTGGGAGATTTCATCCCGCTCACCGGCGCCAGATACCGCGCCGGAAACAGGATTTCTCCCAACCTTAATATGGACGCGCAAATTCAGGACATGACGCAAGTGGCAATAATAAGAAAATGGGCGGGCGACAAAGACGAAAAAATACCCGAGGCGTTGAAAGTCAGCATTATGCCGCCTGATTACGAAAAATATGTTGACATCTTCCGCGGAGTCGTCGCCGCCGACGGGTCACGCTGGGGAGAAGGAGGATATCCCTTTGACGTCCCAACCCATAACGCGTACAGAGGACTGCCGGACATAGAAAATCCATTGCCCGCGGATAACTCGGACCCCGATACGTGGGTAAATATATCGCGTACCGGAATAAACTGGGCAAACGATTACCCTCACTCAAACAGGGATGGCCTCACAGTCCGTTATCTTGAGGACAGGAGGCATCGCAGGGAAATAAACCGGCTTGCCGCGCTCCGAACCTTACAATTTATATATTATTATCAAAATGAACTGAATCAATCCGACTGGACCGTCGATACGTCTCAGGGTTACGACACCGGCTGGAACGCGTATGATTGGCAAACGTGGGTACATTATGACGATGATAATGAAATAGATATGGCGGAACTATACGGGGAAACGCTCAGGCATTTTCCTCCGTTCCCTTACGTGAGAGAAGGCAGGCGGCTCCTTGGTCTCTACACATTAACAGTTGACGATGTGAAACGCGATAAGCAAATCGGGCGAGCGCTGAAAAATTTCCCGTCGTCCTTGGCGCTTGGAGAGTATCAGCTTGACATGCATGCCGGGCTTGCCAATGAATTCCTTGAGCGGGAACTCGGAGACGACGTCGGTAAATTTCCTGTTACGTGGGTTGGAAGCGAGGGGATATATCAAGTTCCTTTTGAGGTTTTTATACCCGAAATCATAGACGGCCTTGTCGCGGCGGAGAAAAATATTTCAGTTACAAGGATGGTTAACGGAACAACCAGGCTTCATCCTATAGTCATGCATACGGGACAGGCCGCGGGAGCAATCGCCGCGCTTTCCGCAATAAAAGGCGCGCATCCGAGAGAACTTGACCCGTTCGACGTTCAGGTGGAATTATGGAAAGAAGGAGCTCATATGTCCTTGTATGATACATTTGAAGATGTTCCCCCGTATTCAAAATATTGGCGCGCCGTGCAAGCCGCAACACTATACGGCTGGATGCCGCAATTGGCGGAAGGCGTATTCGGAGTGGATTTCCCTTTATCTCAAACCGCGAAAAATAAACTTGAATCTTCTTCGGGAGTGGAGATGCCGGATGATATAAATTCCCGCGGAGAGGCCGTTGAATTTGTGCTAAACAGTAAATTAAGAAAAGATTAAATTTTGTCTTATAATAAATCTTATGTCGCATAAAAGGCATTGCGCGACATAAGATTTATCTAATCGCGCAAGGTGTACATGTCGCGTTAAGTGCATTGCGCGGCATAAGAATTATTCCTTTTTCGTTAATCTGCATTGTTTAGAGCGGCACGCAACGGATTGAAGCAACATGAATACATGACTTATTATATTTAAACACCACGAAAAGCTGTCTCTCGTCCGGCAGATTGATTGGGAGTTTTGTCACGTAAAGGTCTTTCTTTATTTCCGACGCAGAACTTCTGTTGTTGGGAAATTTTTTCAGCCAGAATATACCGCTTTCCCATAGCTTCTCAAAATCTACAAACTCTTCACACAAACGGTCGAATTCTTCTTGCGCCGTAGGGAGAAGATATATTGGATAAGTGGCCTGCATTATACTTCAGCAAGCTCATGAGCGCGTTCGTCAATAACGTTTTGCGCCCATTCAATGTCTTCAGACGTCAGTTCTACAGCCTTTCCAAAAGCAACGGCGGAATATGGCAGTTCCTCACCCATTTCAGCTACTTTCCATATTTCATTGTGAGTGTGTTTGCTTATTTCCTCAGCCGTCGAGTCGTCGCAAACCCGTTTTATCGTGTCATCGACCAAGCTGATTTCTTCGGCTGTGAAACCGCTGATATCCGGGTTTTCCAACACTGCATAATCTTTTTTGGGATATCCGTAGTAATACGCGTTACTCTCAAGGACTTTCTTTTCTTTTGCTAATTTCCTGAGTGCTGCGTCAATGTTTTTGGATACAGGCCCATGCCTTCCCTTGACATACGTTTCACCGGTAATCGGGTGACTGTTGTACAGATAAAACATCGCGTCAGAAAACCACAAGACTTTGTTAAGTTTTGTTTTGCCTAAATTTTTAGAGTCCGCTTTATAGCAGATGTAGTGAATCAGGTTTTTCAGCTTATCCATGTTGAGAGCCGGTTTGACCATAGTTATCCCTCCTTTTATCAGTGGCGTGATTATAGCATTGTTTGTGGGTTATTCACTCTGTTATTCCCCAGATCTTATACGCATTGCTTCGTCGTTTTATACCTGCACATTCTTGTGTCCAGCCTGCATTATTCTTCCCCCTTAACAGGAAAGTAAAAATATGATATATCAGATAATCATGATTAGCAATGAAAAAACAACCGCCGGAATTTCCATCCGGCGGTTGTTTTTTACACCCTTCACATACTTGCCTTTACCTCTATTGCAGAAAGTCTGATGCAAATATCTTTTATGGAATAAGCCCCCTTATCCGTAATATCGTTCAATCTCGATTCAATGTTCTCCAATAGCCTACTTATATTTTTTAGTTCATCCACGACTTCACTCATAACACTACGCAAATCTTCCATAATGAAATTCCCCCTTTATTATTATTTTGGCTCATAACGCAATCGATATCATTACCCCACCCAATAGAGTTCCTCCTCAAAAACTCCAGCGAGCGGGGCCTAAAAACCCGCCCGCCGGGTTATGGAAGGCCATACAAAAAGCGCGCAGGGAATACTTGCTTCGCCTACGCGCTTAAAATTAAATTCAGCGTTTACGTAAAAACACAGCCGTAACAACAGTCAAATCAGCTTGAAAACAGCCGGCTATGTGGCTATACTGATTTCGTCGTAGCGGCGGGTTTTTCCCGTGTTTGTAGGCGTTTGTTTAAGCTGGTCCCTACATTCGCCGTGAAGGTGTTGGAAGCACCTCACGGTCGCTGCGGCCTTTGTCATGGCCTTACATGTAAGCATAATATCACAGGATGTAAGCACATTCAAGAATTTTTGAAAGAATCTCGCGTTCGTCTGTGATAATGTCCTCACGTAACTCGTCTGAGAAAATGTCCTCATGAGTCAGGAGCGAGTGACATTGAGCATGAATGAAAAGTCATGACGCAGACAGCAATCGACGAAATATAAACACACGCTCTTAATGGTGGCCTTTGCAGGAAATAATTTCAAGGTTATTATGTTCGTTCATTCTATAAACCAACCGATTAAATTTATCTATCTCCCGGCTATATCCCTCAATCCATTTTAATTTTTCCGGATGCCCTATTCCGCCCAGCAATCCATCTCTTTTTATACTCTTGATGAGTTCATTTATTTTTTTGAGTTTCTTATTGTCTGTCTCAAGCCATTCCATATATTCGGATAAGCCCTTGTCCGTGAAGGAAGTCGTCATCGTCGCGATTCCTTTCGGCGAACCTCAATAAATTCAAGCGCGTCGTCAGTTTCCATAGTCTCCAGAGATTCAAGCTCGTCCACGGAGAATGTTATTAGTCTGCCTTCATCCGCCTGCCGCAAGGATTGTTCGATTTTAGCCCTGTAATCATCATAAGGTTTTATTTGGAAAGGAATGCTCTCTTCCCTGAGGCATTGCCTTACAAATGTATTTACGGCAGCAGTCATATTAAGCCCCATCCTGCTGAACAGAATATCGGCGTTTTCTTTTAAATCCCTGTCCATACGGATATTTACATTTATTTGCCGGCTCATGTTATCACTCCCTTACGCACATCGTACATTATTTAACTATATTTGCCAATACAGTTATATCATATTACAGCAGTTTCATCTCATGTGGGTGTTTGTATAGTCGAGGCTATTTGAAAGCGTGACTCAAAGCTTCCCCAAATGTGGCAAATTCATGCATATGTAGCCTAAGCCTACGTTTAATGTTAGCCCAAAATTTCTCAATTGGATTTAAATCATGGGGATACGGCGGAAGGAATATCACCCTGAATCCATATTCATCAGCAATATCGTAAATAGCATTCTTTCGGTGGTGAGTCGCGTTATCTATGATCAAAACACTTTTTTCTGGGTCTTGGAGTGCCGGGACAAATACATTTTCTAACCAACCCTCAAATAAACCACCATTCATAGAACCGCTAAAAGCAAAAGCCGCTAAAATTTCGTCACCATTTTTTGCTGCAACTATGCTTGTGCGCATAAATTTTTTGCCGCTAATCTTACCGACAACTTTTTCCCCACGCGGGGCATAACCGTACTCACGAGAATAGTATTCGTCAAATCCGCTTTCGTCAGCATAAAACAGCTCGATGTCATCCGGCAAGGCTTCTATTTCGTCAATAAACTCTTTGCGTTTTTGTTCGTCGCGCTCTGTGTACTGAATTGTGTTTTTTTTCGCGTGATTTTCAATACTTTCTTTGCGCTTCGGATTCCAGATATACTGCAATTAAAAGCAATAGCAGCCTCTTTGTTTGTGCTATAAGGATTTTCTCGAAAGTATTTAAGCAATTTTTCGCGGTCAATTTTATAAGCGCCGCGATTCAAAGGCCTGTTTAAAAGTGACCCTGTTTCTGCTTTAAGTTTTTCCCAGTCTCGAAGCGTATTGACCCCAAGCTCAAACATTTCGTTTACTTCTGTCTTTGTGTGGCCTTTAAGTATCGCTTGCAAGGCTAGTTCTCTTAATTTCACTGGATACGACATGTTTTTTCTCCCGATTACGACATTTCCTTATTTTACCTTGCCTATTCACGTTTATAAATAGCCTCAACTATACTGGCGATGATAATATTTTGCCTGCTATTCGCGCCGGGTTTTTCCAGGTTTTCCAATCTTATCGGTATTCTGCGGGCCGTTTCCATAACGGGGGTCATCGCGTTTGGCATGACAATGGTGATTATAGGCGGGGAAATCGACCTGTCGGTGGGTTCTTCAATAGCCCTGTCCGCGGTAATTGTCGCGTGGGTAACAGGGTTTATGAACAGAAAATTCGGAATGCCCATGGAAACGGGCGTTCTGTTCGGCATATTTTCTTCGCTGTCAGTGGGGCTTATAGTAGGGTTCTTCAACGGCATTATGCGTACGAAGTTCAAGATGCCGTCGTTTATCATTACGCTTGCGATGCTCAATGTTCTTTACGGCCTTGCTGCTATCATATCAAGGGGCTTCCCGCTTACGACACTGCCCCCGTGGTATAAAATACTGGGAGCGGGAACCATCGGCAGGGTTCCTGTACCTGCAATACTGCTGGTGTGCGTATTCATTGTGGTATTTGTTATTATGAATTATACGCGTTTTGGGCGCGAGGTTTACGCGGTCGGCGGCAACCTTGAAGCGGCGAGGCTTTCGGGCATCAATATAAACAAAGTAAAAATCATAATAATGATGGCTGTCCAGTTATTAGCGGCTTTCGCCGGCGTAATACTGTCGGCGCAGGTACAGTCCGGTTCTTCCACGTTTGGCAGAGGATATGAGATAGATGTGATTTCAGCCGTAATCGTTGGCGGCGCCAGCCTTAACGGCGGGATCGGCAAGGTCTGGGGCACATTTATCGGCATTGTATTTTTGGGAGTGATCATGAACGCGATGACGCTGTTCGGCGTGGACGACTACACCAAATACGTCGTCCGGGGCAGTTTGATTTTGGGCGCCGTGCTGTTGAATACCATTCAGCAGGAGAGGCTGAAAAAAGCGTAAATACATTTATGTCGCGCCCAACGCGTAGCGTTGTGGTTTTTTCCAAATCAATATGCCGGATAGGGGGATTTGGTCATGACAGGACGTGAAAGAGTTAAGGCGGCGCTGTCTTTTAAACAGCCCGATAAGGTTCCAATCGATTTTAACGGGCATCGTTCAAGCGGTATACACGTAAAGGCGTATAAGCGGCTGAGGGAGTATTTGGACTTGCCGCCAAGTCCCCTTTATGTTTATGATTTTATTCAGCAGCTTGCTCTGGTTGAGGACGACGTCCTAGGTATGTTTGGGTCCGATGTTTTTCAATTGGGCCTTGATTACGACAAACGGCCAGGATATTGGAAGGACTGGATCATGCACGACGGGACCAACGCCAAGATACCCGCGTGCATTGACGTGCGCCCGGAACGGGACGGGTATGTTATATATAACGGAAACGGCAAACCCGTCGGAATACAAAAACATTCCTGTTACTATTTTGAACAGACTTTGTTCCCGCTGGCGGACGACTTTGAAAGGGAAAACTTTGAGGACCTGTCCGGTATTCACGAGGATGTCATGTGGATGATTGTGCCGTGCCCGCCTATGCCGATAGACTATTCAACGCCCGAGGGGAAAAAAGCTTTTCGGGAGACAGCGGCAAAAACATACGGATCAACGGACCGCGCGATATACGGAATATTCGGCGGGAATCTCGTTGAGATTGGTCAATACGAGTTTCGGATTGACAACTTTCTTTGTGAGCTTGCGGCTAATCCTGAAAGGGTTCATAAATACCTCGACGCCCTTTTAGCCATGCATATGAAAAACCTTGAAAGCTATCTCGACTCGGTGGGCGATTATATTGACGTGATCGGGTTTGGAGACGATATAGGTATGCAAACGGGACCCCAGTTTTCCCCGGCAACCTACGAAGAATTTTTCAAGCCGCGTCATAAAAAAATGTGGAGCTATGTGCATGAACGTTATCCCGAACTTAAAATCTGCTTACATTGCTGCGGCGGCGTAAGACCGCTCTTGGGCCATCTTGCGGACGCCGGGCTTGACGCGATAAATCCCGTTCAATTTAACTGCGCGGGTATGGATTTACGCGAGATAAAAAACGAATTTAAAGGGAAGCTGACTTTTTGGGGCGGCGGCTGCGATACCCGTGACGTCCTGCCAAGCGCGAGCCCTGAGGATATTGAGGCGCACGTGAAGGAAAACATAAAGATAATGCAGCCCGGCGGCGGCTTTGTTTTTCAGCAGGTCCACAATATTATGGCCGACGTGCCGCCGGAGAATATCGCCGCCATGTTTAAAGCCGCGCGTGGATGAAATAATAACGATAAATTGAAAGGGCTTAGGAGCATTTCCTAGATAGTGTGGACACAAGAAATAAATTAAGTATAATTAAGAATATCATGAGATAAGGAGTGATATTCTTATGTCAACAACAATCCATCGACACGACATATCTAACGAAGCATGGGCATTGGTTGAGCCGCATATGATTGGGCAAAGGGGCCAATGGGGTGGGATAGCTGAAGATAACAGGCGATTTATCAACGCAGTATTCTGGATTTTACGCA
>Ga0099364_10003433_pt1 | contig 24585 bp, 21 predicted proteins | sample TergutTh196P3_FD_73070 | JGI IMG/M metagenome (GOLD analysis project Ga0099364, IMG submission 73070) | Microcerotermes parvus P3 segment gut microbial communities from Pointe-Noire, Republic of the Congo - Th196 P3 | ecosystem: Host-associated > Arthropoda: Insects > Digestive system > Gut ...
CTACATCACGGCGGGACTTTAACCCCCGCCCTACCTATAAAAATGCTTCCTCATCATGTCCAAACAGGCAAACATATCCGCCGTAAAGGCCTCGATCTCTGCCATGCTCATTTCCGGGCCGATGCCCGCCATCGCGCCTTCCGCCGCCCAGACGAAAAAGGTACTTATCAGCCTCACGTCCACGTCGTCCTTGAAACGCGAGCTGTCAAAATCCGCAAACAGCCATTTCTCCCGCGTTTCCTGGCTATTAGCTAAAAAAGCCTGCACCTCCTGGCTCACCTCGGGGGCCTTTTCCATATAGAAGCTACGCAAAAATGAAAATATCGCGGGGTATTGCCTGATGAGGGAAATCTTTATCTCCGTCATCATTTTTATATTGTCGAAAAAATCCACCACGCTTTTATCAAGCTGCCTTTCCAATTCATCCACCATGTACGTCCCGGCCAGTTCGGCCAGGTAAAGGTAGAGGTTTTTCTTGCTACCGAAATAATAATTGACCATCCCCTTGGCGACACCCGCCCTGGCGGTGATGTCGGCCACCGATGTTTTCTTGTAGCCGTTTTGCCCGAATACATACATCGCGGCATTGATCAAGCCCGTCTGTTCCTGGGCGTGTGGGTTGGCGAAGTTGTCCATCGGGCTAGCTCCTTGCTGTGACTGAAAAAAAACAGTGATTCGAGGCTCGTTTAGCATAATAAATGTTAATTTGACCGAATTATATTGAACGATACATATTGAACAAAATGGTCAAGATAATATTATTTTAAGACAAGCCATGGGGGTTGTCAAGGGGAAATTTGGAAAATTCCGTTGACAATATAGGGTATATCACATATAATGATACCAGGGTCAAAAGTCCATGCGCTTCATGCTTGCATGAAAAAGCATGGATTTGTGACCCGCAAAACACGAGAAAGTAGCCCGATTAGGGCGGATTTCGAGTGTTGAAAACGCAAAGCGTTTTATGGGCTGGCGGGAGCATGGAATGCGGAGCCAGCCGTGGTATCAGCTGGGGGTAAATACTTTTGACCCCAGCATCATAATATTTAGGCAGGGGCATTGTGAAGGAGATTTAAGTTATCCGGCGCCCCAAGGAGGTCTCCCATGAACCGCCACACCCTACCCAAAAAAATCTCCACCCCGGCTGCCCCGGCGGCAATCGGCCCCTACTCACAGGCCGCGCTCTGCGGAAGCACCCTCTACACCTCCGGCCAGATCCCGATAATCCCGGCGACGGGCGCGGTCCTGGCTGGCGACATATCGGCCCAGGCCCGGCAGGTCTGCGAAAATCTGGGGGCCGTCCTGGCTGCTGCCGGGACGGATTTTTCCCACGTGATCAAGACGACCTGCTTTCTCGCCGACATGGCCGACTTTTCCGCCTTTAACAGCGTCTATGAGCAATATTTCACGGAAAAGCCCGCCCGCAGCTGCGTGGCGGTGCGGGCGCTGCCCCTGGGCGTCCTCTGCGAGATCGAGGCGGTGGCCCATGTGCCGGGAGCGGTGAGCTGAATGTCGGCCGCCCCCTTCAAAGACGACGCAATCCGTGAAAACCCCCATCCTGCCGGAAGCCGCCACTCGATGCCCGGACAGGGAGGCCGTGCGCGGATATCGAAAAAGTCTGTGGCCCTCTTGCTTTTAGCCTCGCTAATCTGGGGCTTCGCCTTTGTCGCCCAGAGCCAGGGGATGGACCATATGCCCCCCTTTAGCTTCAATGGCAGCAGATACTTCCTGGGTTTTCTTGTATTGTTGCCGCTTGTGCTGTGGCGATATAAAAATGCCCGGCGAAAAGGCGGCACGGGCAAATACAACAAGGACCTCCTGATAGGCGGTCTCATCTGCGGAGTCGTCCTCGCCGTCGCCACGAACTTCCAGCAAGTGGGCATCATCCATACCACGGTCGGCAAGGCCGGCTTCATCACCACCCTCTACATCATCATCGTGCCGCTGATGGGCGTCTTCCTGAAACGCAAGGTCGATGGCCTGATTTGGGCGGCAGCGCTGCTGGCGGCAGCCGGCCTCTATCTGCTGTGCATCAACGAAGGTTTTACGCTAAACCGGGGCGACCTCTACATCCTCATCAGCGCCTTTGTCTTCTCCGTCCACATTTTATTGATTGCCCATTTCGCCCCCAGGGTGGACGGCATCGCCCTCTCCCTGATGCAATTTTTCGTTGCCGGCCTCATTTCCATATCCATCGGCTTTCCGCTGGAGCAACCGGCGCCATCGGACTTTCTGGCCGCCATCTGGCCGCTGGCCTATGTCGGCATCCTCTCCACCGGCGGTGCCTTTACCCTCCAGATCATCGGCCAGCGTGGGGCCGACCCGGCGGTCGCCTCGCTGATATTCAGCCTCGAGGCGGTTTTTGCCGCCCTCGGTGGCTTCCTCATCCTGGGCGAGAGCCTGTCAGGACGCGAACTGGCCGGCTGCGCCATCATGCTCGCTGCCGTGGCGCTGTCACTGTTAACCCCCAAAAACGGGCAGCGTTTTAAGCGCCCCCCTGTCTATCTTCCCATTTGCCGTGAGCGGTAGCGCGCTTAGCCGCCGGACGGCGTTGGGCATCATATACCGGGGCAGCAGTTTTCTCAGACTGGCGGTCACGGCCTTTTCGTCCAACTCACCCACATAAAAGAGACGGATTTTATTTTTTTCAGTATCATGGACACAGCAAGCCATTTGGACGCCTGCTATCAGGTGGACGCTGGCCTCTATTTCCCCCAGCTCGATACGGTGCCCCATATGCTTTATCTGATGGTCTTTGCGCGAACAAAAGACCAGATCGCCGTCCGCATTTACATAAGCCATGTCGCCCGTTTTGTAAAGTGCTTCGGGATAATGCGGGTTAAGGGGGTTTTGGACAAAGGCTTCGGCGGTTTTATCAAAATCGTTATAATAGCCCAGGGTCAGCGAGGTACCGCGCACGCATATTTGGCCGGTTTCACCGGCATTGCAACGCTCATTTTGCTCGTTCAAAAGGATGATCTCGGTATTTTTGAAGGGGCGGCCAATCGGGATGGTCTGCGCATCCGGGGGCAGCCAGGTGGCATCGAAGTAGCAGCACATCCCCGTGCACTCGGTCGGGCCATACAGATTTATGAAGCGGGCATGGGGCAGGGCGGCCCGCCATTTGGCAAATTCTTTCGCGACAAAGACCTCGCTGCCAAAGTTGACACTGTTAAGATGCTCGGGAACGGTGATGTCGAAGGCGCCAAAGGCCGAGAGCATCGTCATCGCCGAGACGACCCAGCAGATGGTGTTTATGCGATGAACGTTCAGGAATTCGATCAGCTTTAGCGGCTGCATGAACAGCCCGGGCGGAATCAGGTATGTCGTGGCGCCGAATTTAAGGGTCGGGTAAATTTCCTTTAGGCAGGCATCGAAATAAAGCGGCGTCTGGTTGCCAAAGACGGTATCGCTGCCTATCCCCAAGACATCAGACAACTGCTCTATATAGTCTATGACGGAGCGGTGGCAGGCGATGACACCCTTGGGCACACCGGTGGAGCCGGAGGTGTGGACGATATAGATGGGGTCTGTGTCTATCACGCGGGCGGCAATTTGGGACAATGCATCCGTGTCCGTGGCCGTGTCGCAGACATCCGTATACAGGACGATTTGCCCGCCGAAGGACAGCTGTCGGGCTTGCTCATGGGTATGCTGGTCGCAAATTAGCAAACGGGCTTTTATGTTTTCCAGGATATGTTCGATGCGGATGCGCGGCATTTCGGCGTCCATGGGCACGTAGAAACAACCGCCGCGGATGATGCCGAGGAAGGCCGCGATAGTATGCGGGTGCTTTTTCATAAAGACGATTACCGGCTCGCGGTATATGCCGCCCTTTGCCAGGAAAGAACCCAGACTATCACAGCGCTTTCGCAGCTCGCGGAAAGTAAGGGCAGACGTGCCATCACTGAAGGCGATTTTTTCCGCTGCGGCAGGAGGAGACAGGTCCAAGTAGTCCAGGATATTGTTTTGCATACACTGATAGCCTCCTAACAGTAACTGTTAAACATCATCCCGCTGTAGGCGCTGGTCACATATGGACTGATGAAGCTGGCACCGGGGTTTTTATAGGCAATGATTTTCTTGTCCACATATTCCATCGGATTTAGGGTCATTTGATCGGTTTTTCGCAGCACGGCATTGGAAAAAGAACGGAGGGAGAACAGGCCGGGCTCATCGCCTTGTTCCGGGCTATTTTGCGCGCTAAGGAGCTGCGTTAATTTTTCCGTGTCCATGGCGGCCAGATGCCCGTCCGACAAGAGTCTCATGCCGATGGCCTCCATTTCTTTTTGATGGCCGAAGGCAATCTGGCGCATTTCGCCTATTGCCCGGCGCCCGCCGGGGTGCTCATCCATTGCGGCGGCCGTTTGCAGGAATGTGTTGTAGCTGTCTATCAGGTTCCCGATGTTCTCGCCGACAGAATCCCTGCTGCTCTTTAAGCCGATGTGTATCGGTTGCTCCATGCTCCCGCCGCTGCCATTCAGGCGGACTTCAAACATCCTTTCGACGGTGAAGTGGTTGGATTGGGCTGTTTTTGGGACACCATTTATCGTAAAGTGGGCATCGCTGGCACTTTTGCTGACATTATCCAGACCCAAATAAGAAACGGCTCCGGTGGACTTTGTGCTTTTGTCGTCGCTTATGGAAAATTGGACATCACGCCCCGGCGGCAGACCCACGCTGTTTGAAGACAGGCTAAGCGCCCCGTTGCCGTTTGCATCCTGCTCTATCTTGGCCGTGATCCCCAGCTCGGCATTGTCAAAGAGCCTGAGCAACCGTTTTTGGACATCGAGATTGGTCTCATACTCATTTATGTTAAATTGGAACTCATAGCTGGTATCGGCCAGGTTTAGGTCGAAGGAATAGGAGCCGACAGGCAGGGCGCAAGGCGCGGCTTGGGCTAAGGCATAGCCGCTGTTTACTTGGCCGGCGGCCAGACATTCCACCGTCATGTGAAAGCCTTCCGTCGCAATGGGTGACTCATCTTCGCCGATGAAAATAGCGCTTGCGATGTCGGGATTGGAGGAAAAGGCGGTTTTTTTATTGAGGATGCCGGCTTCGTCCAGTCCGCCCAGCGAGTTTATCGCATTTTGCAGCTCGCGGGCACTTTCTTTCAAGCCGACGGCAAACTCCAAGGACTGGGTCACATCATCCAGGAGAAACAGGGGTGAGACACGGTTTTGCTCAATGATGGCATTGTAAACACTCCTAAGCTCGTCTCGCTTATGCGCATCATGGCGGGATGGCCGCATTTGCGGGTAGCTTTTCAGATAATGATTATAGACCGTCTTAAGCGCGGCGCTGTACGCCATATCGATAACCCTTTCCCATTACAACCTGATATTTACAACCTTATGTTAACGCTAACGGCCGAAAAATGCAAGTCCGGCCGCATTATTATTTCTTTCAAAAGCACCTTATATATATTACAATGGGATTATGAACATCGGTGGATTAACGAAAACTACATTACTGGATTATCCCGGCCATGTGGCGGCAACGGTGTTTATTGCGGGTTGTAATTACCGTTGTCCGTTTTGCCATAATCGTGAACTGGTGTTGCCGGACATGGCGGCAGGGCTTTCTTATATTGATGAGGATGAGGTTTTTTCTTTTCTTGAAAAACGGAAAAACATCCTCTCCGGCGTCTGCATCAGCGGCGGCGAGCCAACGCTGGCAGCGGGGCTGGCCGATTTTATCCGGCGGATAAAGGGTTTGGGCTTCCTGGTGAAACTAGATACCAACGGGAGCTTGCCGGAGGTGCTGGCAACGCTGCTTGCGGAAGGCTTGCCGGATTATGTGGCCATGGACATAAAGCATACGAAAAAACAGTATCCGGCGGCCTGCGGGGTGGCGGCAGAAGGTATTGAGGCCTCCATGGCGCTCTTAAAAAATTCCGGCATCCCGCATGAATTTCGTACAACCGTGGTGCAAGGATTGCATGATGAGGAGGATTTGTTGGATATTGGGGAGTGGATCAAAGGCGGGGCGCCGTGGTTTTTGCAAGCGTTTGTGGATAGTGATGGGGTGATAGCGGAGGGGCTTGGTGCATATGGCACGGAGCAGATGGAGGAATTTGTGCGCAGGCTTACCGGGCGGGGAGTGGATGTGCAGTTGCGGGGGATGTAATGACGAAGCGGCCCCGCACATCCAGGCACCCTCACGGCACATAGAAGTTTCCGCTTAGTGCTGCTTTGTTCCCAACCTGACACGGTTCACGGATTCCTATTGCGTAAGACCCGGCTGCGCTTGGCCGCCTCGGTTTTTTTATTGTATTATGTTATTGGAGTGCTGTCAACCAGCAAGGCATCCGCGCCAGGATAAACGGAGCCATTGGGGTGGCCGCAAAGACTCACCCTTCCAGGTGGCGCACATAGCCCGCTACCATCATGGCGATCTTGAAGGTGAGGGCGTCGTCGAAGACACGGACATCCAGGCCGGTGTTTTTTTCCAGTTTTTCAATACGGTAGACCAAGGTATTGCGGTGGATGAACAGTTGTCTTGCGGTTTCTGATACATTGAGGGAGTTGTCGAAAAATTTGGCCACGGTGCCGATGATTTCTTCGTCTATCTCGCGGGGGTTGATATGCTCAAATGTTTCATTGATGAAGATTTTGCACAAATTTATCGGCAACTGATAAATCAGGCGGCCTATGCCCAGGGTGTTGTAGGCACTGATGTTTTTTTCGACATAGAATATCTTGCCGACATCCATCGCCATCATCGCTTCTTTGTAGGATTTGGACACATCCTTTAGCTCCTTCACGATAGTGCCGTATGACACGCGGACCCGCAGCAGGGCCTCCGTGTTCATCATGTCGGTTATCGTGCGGGCAATGCCGTCTATGTGGCCATAGCCTTCGTTGTCGGCAAGGGCCTTTATCAGGATAATGCTTTTTTCGTCCACCGCCGTCACATAATCTCCATTTTGGCTTAGGTACATGCCCCGCAGTAGTTTGGTGGCCGCGGCGGCGGCGTCGTTGGCTATTTCCAGCATAATCACGACCCTGGGTACGCTAATCTCTATGTGCAGTTTCTTGGCGTGGGAGAGGACGTCCACCAACAAGAGGTTATCGAGCAGCAGATTTTGAAAGAAGCTGGCCCTGTCCACTTTTTCCTTGCCGGCCGTGAGGATGCTTTGCACCTGGCAGAGGGCCACCCGGCCCATCATGCAGACCCTGTCGTTGTCCATGGCACCTTCGCCGCCTGCGGCATCGGCGCTTCCCGCCGCACTGAGGATGTAGCACGGCCGCTCGTCTTCCCTCACTTTGAACAGGTGTATGTCCTGTGTCTGTTGGTATTCGTCATCGGAGGCGGCAAAGTGGCGGATGCCCTGCTTATTTTCGCTCCCACCGCCAGCGGTGGCGGCAAGGAGCGCGCCGCTTATGTCGTATAGGCAAAAATCGACATGGGTGATGGCGCTTAGTTCGGAGAGGCTGTTTTTTATGAGTTGTTTGGGAATCATGGGGGCTCCTGCGCATAGGGGGTGCGGTACAATAACAAAGGATGGGGGTGATCCGTTTTTTATTGTATCATATTTCAGGGGATCCCGCATTAAAGATTTGCGGGATGACGGTGTGATGGGGATCCCGCATTAAAGATTTGCGGGATGACGGTGTGATGGGGATCCCGCATTAGAGATTTGCGGGATGACGGTGTGATGGGGATCCCGCATTAAAGATTTGCGGGATGACGGTGGTGACAGTAGGAGGAACGGAGCGATTAAATATAATTGACAAAAGCCAGAATGCGTGTACAATTTACGTATGGATATATTGATTGACGCAAGTGCCATAATACCCATATTGATAAATGAACCGGAGAAAGCAAGCATTATTAAAGCGACAAAAGCCTGCACTTTACTAGCTCCTTCGGTGCTTCCCTATGAAATTGGAAATGCTCTGACACGACTAAAAAGCGAAATATTTTGACAGACCAAAATATCATTGCGGCATACAATGATTTTATCAAGATACCGTTGCGCTTGCTTGATGCAAATATGGAAAACGCCTTGATGATTGCTTGTAAATATATGATTTATGCCTATGATGCGTATTATTTAGAGGTTGCCAACCGGTTAAACCTACCACTTTTGACGCTGGATGAATCAATGAAGAATGTCGCGGTGGATATGAAGGTTAGAATACTAGAGGTGGTGAAATGAGGGTATACAATTATTCAGAAGCTCGCCAAAATTTTACAAGCGTGTTAAACACGGCATTGGTGGAAGATGTAATAATCGCACGCAAAGACGGGCGTAGATTTAAAATTATACCAATTGGAGGAAGCAAAGAAAACACCAAATCCCCTCTTGAAGGGATAAAAGGGGTAGATGCCAATGTCACGACTGGTGAGCTGGTTGACATTATCCGGGAAGGACGGGAGGGCAGGGAGTATTTTATAGAGAAGTATTAGGTAGTAGGCTTGGTCTAGTATACAACAAAGGATGGGCCTTGGCCCATCCTTTATTTGTTGTCTTATATCTCAGGGGATCCCGCATTAAAACATTGCGGGATGACGTAAAACTGCCTAACTCGTAATAACCTGCTCGGTCTCCTTATCGAAGATATGGATTTTTTCGATGTCGAAGCCGAATTTCACCGTGTCGCCGGGGCGGGCGGTGGTGCGGGGATCCACGCGGGCGGTGATGGGGAATTCCGCCAGGTCAAAATACAGGAACACTTCCGAACCCAGCAGCTCATAGACCTTGATGGTGGATTCAAAGACGCATTTTGCCGTCTCGATAAACATTTCGGAATCATCCACATCCTCGGGGCGAATACCAAAGGTAACGGCTTTTCCACCGTAGCCGCCGTCTATCAGCTTTTTCGATTTGGCGGGTGGCATGGGAATGGATTTGCCGGCCACTTCGATGAAGGCGTTTTCGCCTTCCACACGGATGACGCCATCAAGGAAGTTCATCTGCGGTGAGCCCATGAAGCCGGCCACAAAGAGGTTGCAGGGCCTCTCGTACAGATTTCTGGGCGTGTCCACCTGCTGGATGAGACCGTCTTTCATAACGACGATACGCGTACCCAGCGTCATGGCTTCGGTCTGGTCATGGGTAACGTAGATGATGGTGGTACCCAGGCGTTGGTGCATCCGGGCAATTTCAATACGCATTTGGACACGCAACTTGGCATCCAGGTTGGAGAGCGGCTCGTCCATCAGGAAAACCTTGGGGTTACGGACGATGGCGCGGCCCATCGCCACACGCTGCCGTTGGCCGCCGGAAAGGGCTTTGGGTTTGCGATCCAGGAGCGGGGTCAGCTCGAGGATTTTAGCCGCTTCTTTAACCATTTTTTCTATTTCGTCTTTGGGTACTTTGCGCAGCTTCAGACCAAACGCCATATTATCATAGACCGACATATGGGGATAAAGTGCGTAGTTTTGGAATACCATCGCGATATCCCTGTCTTTGGGCTCGACATCGTTTACCAAACGGTCGCCAATCTTCAGCTCGCCGGACGAGATATCTTCCAAACCGGCAATCATCCGCAGGGTGGTCGATTTGCCGCAACCGGACGGACCAACGAAGATGACGAACTCCTGATCCGCTATTTCGAGGTTGAAGTCTTTAACCGCCTCGAAACCGTTGGGGTATACCTTGGTGATGTTTTTTAGTGACAGACTTGCCATATTGTGCCTCCTTTTGTCGTGGGCAGTGGGCAGCGGGCAGTTAAGCACTGACCCATTGTCCATGTCCTACTTCGTACGTATCCACCACAGTATAGCAAAAAGCCCGCGTGCTTGCCATGACACTTTTTCACAAATTTTATGCGGCAATGGTGGGCAGTTTGTACAAGCTTCCTTGTAGTGGCAACCTTTGAAAACTCTGTTGCGCAGATTTGCTGCGAATTTTGTCGCAATTCGAAGCCAAAAAACGTAGGCGTAGCATGCGCTGTCCCATGCTTCGCAAGGGTGGCGAGGCTTTTTGGCAAGGAAGTGCGGCAAAAGGCGCGGTAAAGGTGCGTGACAGGGGTTTTCGGAGGTTGCCTATTCATTTAGTAAACTACCCGTCCTGCCAAATAATTCCTTAATGCCCATTTTGAGCATTTCCCAAGCTTCCCCTTCGTATATAGATTTTCTATAATCATCGATTTTAGATAAATCTTCAAACTTCGTATAAATCCAATACTTGTCGTTATTAAACAATTCTTCAACCATGTTATCGTTATCGGATAGAATTTGGTTAAACCTGCTTTTCATTTGGGCGAGTTGCTCTCTACCTAACGACTTTGTATGTTCGGATTTATTTATCACTTCTCCTTCTACCATTTCTTTAATTTGTGAGTTGATAAATGGTTTTAGTTGCTCGATAATGTTGCGTCGCATAATACTTAAAGAATTTAATGTGTTGCTAATGTCCGTTTCGGATTTTACGATTTTTTCACAAATAGTTTCTACCGTCATTTAACCCCTCCATTGTTTGTTTGCTTTCTATATAACGCCTTTTCTACGATTGCAATCTCGACAAAGCACTTGACAATTCGCATTATCGGTTTTACCGCCTTGACTCCACGGCGTAATATGGTCAGCTTCCATTTGCTTTAACCCAAAATGTTCACCGCATTTTGTGCAAATACCTTTTTGCTTTTCGTAAACAGACCGCTTTTGACTGTCAGTAAACGCCCTAATATTCAAATACTTCTCATTTCGGGTAAGCGCGTATTGATAAATGCCCTTTTTGCTCGTGACGTCATCGTCCATCATAAGGGCTTGTATTTCCTGCTCAAGTTTTACGGTGTCGTACATTCCACCCTTGAATTTATCGTACATGCCGCCCCAATCGAGACCCTTCATTTCACTGCGGTATACTATAAAAGTCAACTGTACCCACTCAATGACATTCCTGAAATACATCCACAACTCGTTGGCGTTAGGGTCGTGCTGATGAACTGACATATATTCTTCAATTTTGTCTTTGCTAATCCATGAAATAGCTTTTTCCAGAATTTCCTGACGGATTGGCGAACCACCCACATAGTCTTTTGCAAGTAAATAGGCCGCACAGTTACTCTTACTGAAAACAGATTTTGCATTTGTCAACCAAGTGCCGGTATAGACGGCGTTTCTTAATTCCTGATTAAACAATTTTTTGCCTGCTATGTTGACAATTCTAAACCAATCAAGTTTTTCTTTATCGTTGCCTTCACAAAAATAAACCATCAACCTATAGTCAAGAATTTGGTCTTGCTCGGCAACTGTAAGACTATGAAAAAACATGGGATTTCCGTCAAACAAAACAGCATAATCGCCTTTGACATATTGGCAAAAACTCACTGTGCGTTGTTGGCCGTCCAGCACCTCAAAAGTGTCATCTTCATTCACAACCCAGTACATCACATTCAACGGAAAACCCTTGCGAACTGTGTCCATTACCGCATTACGTTCCTTTTCATCGTAGACAAACTCACGTTGATATTTAGGGCGGATATTCAACTTGCCATTATAACCAGTTACCCCTTCTTCCGCATTATCAACATAGTTTTCCGAAACCTCGCGGATGGTTATTTCCCGCAAAAATATTTTCATTGCGTTGCTCCTATTCTTCTAATAAGTACTCTCACATAAAGTTGAATATAGTAATTCTTATCAACCACATAATAAGTCTTGTTTTTGGGTGGTGCATCTATTTTCATTACCGCACCATCATTTAATTTTGACACAACGCTTTCGCTTCCGTCAGTGCCAATTTGCGTTTGATTTGGATATATTTTGTTCGCCCTGCCATCCCATGTTTTAGTTATACCCACTATTTCAAATTGCTCGGGATTATATTTGTCCAAAAACGTGATAGGGACACCCATAACCCCCTCCCAATCCATGGGAATATCAGAAACTTTCGATACCTCTATCGCATCGAAATTATCATAATGCGGATATTCCTCATCAGTATATTTTTTATATAGTGTTATATAGTCTTTGTGCTTTTTTACTTCTAAACTTGTAAACCAACAAGACGTGGAAACCCTGACAAGTTTTTGTCCATTCTCAATTTTGTGATATTTTTTCCAATCATCAGGTACAAAAAAATACATACCGACATTAAAGTTGGTGTATCCTGTCCTCATTTGATTATTCTTTATCAGGCGAAATACTTCTTTGTAGGTTAGGGCATTAGTATTTCCTATAATCAAAAAATCTTTTTTATGTTCAACTAAAATCGAAACAAACTCCCTAAAATATGAAAAGGGGGGGTTAGTTACCACAATATCAGATTCTTTTAGCGACTCTATACATTCCTGTGAGCGGAAATCACCATCCCCATCCAATCGGGTTAAGACATTTTTTTTGTTCGCAAGCAGCCATTCAACATCGGCTAGATTGAACGCTCCGTCACCGTTATAATCATTGACTTCCGTAATTTCAATTTTATGTGGTGCTTTTGTTGTCCTATCTTCTATTGGCTCGTCCGCGAATAAGGATAATTGTGTGTTAGCAATTGGCGAACCCCTATAACACGTGGCTATTAGTTTTTTTAGACCCAAAAAATTAAAGTTCATGGCAAAGTACTTAAAAAAGTTACTTTCGTAAGGGTCATCGCAATTACAGAAAATCACCTTGTTTTTAAACTGTTCCTTGTAATAATGCATTTCAGTCGATATATCATTAAGTTGAGTATAAAATTCGTCCTGTCGTGCTTGCTTTGCACCGTCAAGCGTTTTTTTAGCCATTATGGCACCCCTCTTACTCCAAGATATATACAGGTGTCCGTGAAACGTTGGTTTTGCAGTTATCTACAAGATATAGACATATATAGCTCATTATACCACTAATGCTATGGTCCGTCAATTATTTCCAAGGTTTTTGCCTATAGCGTCACATAAGCATTAAATCATATAAATTGTCCAATAAAACGGACTGTTTACATTTTTTTGTTTTGCCCTTCGCTGTCTCACTTCACCTCAGCGCAAAATCACTCCTGTCCAGCGAAAAATTTTTGTTATAATACTGATCCCCCGCCGCAAGTTCGTCTGCCCATTTTTCGCGGAAGCGGGCGGATTCGGCAGCATAACGGGCGGCATTTTCACCGTCCAGGTCCAGGCCGCGTGAGCTGGATTCATGGTGATAGAGCTCGGCAAAGGGCGTAAAGACATTCAGATACCCCCGCTCCCTAAGTTTCAGGCAAAAATCGACATCGTTTAACGAAACAGCAAAACCTTCATCCAAGCCGCCGACTTCGTCAAACAGGCTTTTTTTCACCATCAGGCAGGCTGCGGTGACGGCAGAGACATTCTGGGCATAGCAGAGCCGTCCCATGTAGCCTAAGTTTTCGCGCTGCTGCTTGTAGTGCGTATGGCCGGCCGTGCGGTGGGCGCCCAGGCCAAGGACGACCCCGGCGTGCTGAATGGTCCGGTCGGGATAATAGAGCTTGGCCCCGACCGCGCCGACATCCGGGCGCTGGGCGTACATCAGCATTTCCTCCAGCCAGTTTAGGCGGATGACCTCGGTATCGTTATTGAGGAGAAGGATGTAGTCACCCGTGGCATGGGCGGCACCGAGGTTGTTTATGGCGGAGAAATTGAAGGGGGCGGGGGTCGAAAATTCGTCATTATGGCCCAATCTTCCGCTTCGCGGAAGCGGCCGCAATCTCCCATGTGAATACTGCGTATTTTTAGAGATAGATTGCGGGTCAGGACCGCAATGACAAACCGGGGGCCAGGTGACGACACGAATTTTAGGATTTTTTTCCAGCTCTTCATAGTACGCAAAAATCCCCGCCGTCTCGCTACTATTTTCCACGACGATAATCTCGAAATTCTGATAACTGGAGTTTTCAAGGATGGAGCTTATCGCCCGCCGCAAGTCGTCTTCATGATCCTTGTTGGCGATGATGATGGATATTTTCGGTGTCCCGATGACAGGATAACTGATTTTGAAGATATTCTCATAGGCGCGGGTACTGCTAATACGAAAATCCGAAAAACCCTGCGCCCGCAGATGGGCGGCGATGGCGCCCTTGGCAGCGGCGGTGGCGTAGGGTTTCACACTGATGTCAGAGGCGGCGCTTTGGCGGTGGGAGCGCCAATAATACAGAATCTTCGGGACATGGACGATTGTTTTCGCCTTTGCCGTCAGGCGCAAAATCATGTCGTGGTCCTGGCTGCCGTCGTAGCGGGGGTCGAAGAGATTATCTTCATCCAGCAGCGCCCGGGCAAAAACGCTAAAATGACAGATGTAATTATTGGCCCGCAGATTGTCTACGGCAAAATCGGGTTTGAAGTGGAGCGTCACCATCTTGTCAATTCGGCCGCCCCGGAAGGTCGCCTCGTCCGAGTAGACATAGTCGGCATTTTTTTCATTTATCACTGTCACATATTCATACAATGCCGCCGGATGGAGGATGTCATCGTGGTCCAGCAGACCGATGTAGTCGCCGCCGGCCAGGGTCAGGCAAGCGTTTGTGTTGGCAGAAATGCCCCCGTTTTCGGGGAGTTTTTGGTATTTTATGCGCTCATCTTGCGCCTGATAGGCGCGGCAGATTTTTTCGACAGCACCGTGTGACGCATCCGAACCATCGCTGCGCCGACGTGAGGAACCATCGCAGCGCCGATGTGAGGAACCATCGCAGCGCCGATGTGAGGAACCATCGGCGAGGCACAGTTCCCAATTTGCGTAGGTCTGCGCCTGTACGGACTCAATCATTGCCCGCAGATAGCGGGGTGGGGTATTAAAAAGCGGCGTGAGGATACTGATTTTTGGCATCTTGGCAAATACCGCCGCTGCCTGACGCGCCCGCTCGGCGGCATCGGGAAAGCTGGCCGTGCCATGCTGTCCGGCCACTTTTTTGTCGTTTTGCTTTTGCCGGATTTTTGCCAGCAGGCCACGGAGGCTGCCGGTGTTTTTCACACGCCGCAACTGGCGGGCGAAAAAATGGGCCGCTTTGCGCAGGGGGGCAGATATTTTCCAGAGCGGGTTGGATTTAATCCGCTCCAACTTGAAGGATAAGTCGTCACAAATTGCTTCCAACTCAGCCACCCGCTCGGCTAACTCGGCGCATTTTAGGCTTTCCTCTGCGAAGGCATCGCCCTCTTCGAGGGCATCGCCCTCTTCGAGGGCATCGCCCTCTTCGAGGGCATCGCCCTCTTCGAGGGCATCGCCCTCTTCGAGGGCATCGCCCTCTTCGAGGGCGGTATTACAGGTGTTATTTTTATTCATAACGTGTGTTATCCTTCGAGTTTTACCGTACTTATGTCCGTAAAAACGCATCCGGACTCATAGCCTCGACCGTGGAATTTACGAAGTCTTTTATATTACGGGTAATAATGTAGTCCGCTTTTATTTTCACCGCGCATTGACTCATCAAAGCATCTTCGAAGTCCGAAAAACGCAGAAGTGAGGCCGCTTCCACATCGGCGGCAGTCAAGTTGACTGTATTGAGCATTTTTGTGAACATGACAATGGCTTTCACCAGCAGATTATGTTGTAAATCCGGCTTATGCTTACGGGCGATATAGTAAATATCCGCGACGGTGTGTGTGGCCATGTAGGTCGTCGCCCTACCATTAAGACAAACACTTAGAACTTCCTGGGAGTGCGGAAAGTAAGGCTCTCTTTTCACCAAGCAATCTATGATAATGTTCGTATCAAGCAATACTTTCATACTTCTCCACCAAGCTCTCTGCCAGAATCTCCTTGTCACTTTTTCCCGGGGGAAAATCACCCTTGGCTATGCCGAAGAAACTGGACAGAATATCAAACTTGCTTTGCGCCTCTTGCTTTCCACCAAATTCGAGTCGGCTAAATTCTTCTTCGGAAACCAAGACCAAGTTTTTTTGCTTGGGTCGGGTAATCAAAATCTTCTCCCCTTGCTCAGCTTTTAGGCATAAGTTCTTGAAATCCCTTCTTAGGTCTACAGTATTTGTGATTATCATTTTGAGCCCTCACTCCCGAGATTCGTCATTGCGGTAGGCCACACTTGCTCCGGGCTTGACCCGGAGTTGACCCGCAATCTCGTTTTTCATAGTTCGCTTTACACCACCATTACAAATTATGTACACTTTCATTATGACATATTTTTTGCAAAATGCAAGCGGAAGTACGTCACCGCTACGTTAAACGGGTAAAATGAACAAATTATTAACAAAGTGTAGAAAAGTTACTTTTCGTCATTGCGAGGAGCGAAGCGACGAAGCAATCCAGTAACAAAAGCAGACGAATCGCTAGCTCTGGATTGCTTCGGGCTGTAAAACGCCCTCGCAATGACGTGTTTTTGGGTTTATTGTCTATTTTTTATAGAAATTTTATTTTATCCGTTTGTCCTGCGTCACCTCGGCAGCATCACGACGTTTAAGCGCATTTCCAGGTGGTTCCCGGCATCAGGGGACCCCGCATTAAAAACTTGCGGGGTGACGGTGCTTTCAGGGGGCCCCGCATTAAAAACTTGCGGGGTGACGGCGGGAACGAAAGCCCCGCTCCGTTTCGCAAAGCACCCGATATTTATATGCAAATTCGGATCATCCGTCAAAAAAATATAATACCCCTCCGCAATACGCTTCCCGTTCGCCCGGACACTCTTTCGCCCCAGCGGCATATCCACCCCATTCCAGGCCACGCTCTCGATCTTCACGGCACAGGCGGCATCGGCGGGATCCAGGCGCAAACGCTTTACATTAGCGGGAACAGTCACGTCTATTTCCACATCATTTTCATTCTGATAGGCTTCTAACAGATGAATGGACCCTTCTTCCGAAAAACCGGTGCCGTTGTCGAAAAACAACTGGACATGGCGCGCAGCCGCCCTGGCTATGTAAGGTGCGAGCAGCCGCTTGGGATCCACCGCTATCATCCCGCAGGCCTCGCGTATCTGGGCAACGCTCATGCGCCCCCCGGCGACTTTTTCCTGGAAGTGGCGCTCACGTTCCGCGCAGGCGGCGACATCGGCGGCGCTGATGCCCCATTTTTCGTAAAGATGCCCGGCATCCAGGGACTGCCTGCCCGCATCCTCGGCCAGATAGCAATGCAGGGCGCGGCAAATGGCCTGGGTCGCTGTCTGCTCACCCTCCAGCATCCACTCATAATCTATCAAGGTGAAGCGCCCGCCCGCGTCCGCGTCCAGGAGAATATTCGAAAAAATTAAATCACGATTTATTAGCCGCTGCCCCCCGGACTGACACACACACAAGGCATAAAATTTCTCCAGTGCCGCGTCCAAACGCTCCCTGTCGCCGGTGGCGCTACATTCGTCCAAGTACTCGGCCAAGCTAATGCCCCGGACATGGCGAAAACGCACCGAACGCCCATCGGGAGCGCTCCGGCAAGTACATATTGCCAGCCCAGAGTCGTCAAAATCATTAAGTAACACCTGTGACGTTTCCAGCATCCGCTGCACATGGGCTTCGGCGGCACTGCCCAGCGGCGTCTTCTCGACGGAAAAATCCTTGCTGATTTTCGTGCGGACACGGTAGGCGGGGGCGCGGTCATTGGAGTAGCGCAGATAGGTGATGTCGGTATCGGCACCGGTATATATGAAGAATGAATTGGCAAAGAGGGGAAAGAGGCCGTCGGCAATGAGGGAATCGAAGACTTTTTTTTCGTTGAACAGCTCCATGCGGTGACGGTCAAAATTACGGGCGTTATCGTATAACTCACCCTTCTGCGGCAAGCGGTCATCGGAAAAAAGGGTCGTCATGAACTTATAATCGGGATAGGGATAATAAAAATGATAATCGCTTATACCAGCTTTTACCAATATTTGTGAAAGCTGACCCTGGCTGAAGGTACGGGCATGGCCGGCATCCGCATAACCCTCCAGACCGGAAAAAAACGTGCCCAGATGATCCTCGGCAGCCCCCGCCCAATATTTGAGGCCCAGGCGGTTTTCGATGGCGATGGCCAAATGACCGTCTGCCTTTAAGCGGCTTCGCGCGATACGGAGCATCCCGACATAGGGGTCTTTGTCCGCAAGATAGAGGCCACTGTACTCAAAGACACCGATAAAGAGGATAAAGTCAAAATCGGCGGGCAGATCCGGCCAGATGTCGGCAAAATTCCCAACATGGATGGTGATATTTTCATATTCGGCATTTCGATGGGCATTTATGTGGCTGCGCTTGGCGGACAGATCAACGCAGACGACCTCCCCGGCCCGCTCGGCCAGCATCCCCGTGAGCGCCCCGCAACCGGAGCCGATTTCCAGCACCTTGTCCGCCTGTTTGATGGGCAGCCATTCGATGATGTTCTGGCGCAGGGGTGACAGATGGTATAGATAGGCCCAATCCGCTTTTTCTTCGATGATGACGGGCCAGGTATCGGGTGGCTCATTTTTAACCAACTCGAGGATGTCTTGCTCGATACGCCCGTCGCTATATAGGTCGGAACCGCCATAGTGGCCATAATCCAGCTTCACCCGACCGATTTTTGTGATTTTTTCCATGCCTCATTATAAACTATTTTGCATGGCCATACAAGGGGGGGTATCCGGTTTCGTGTATGGGCTGCCCGAGGGCATTGATACCCTCGTCGGGGAAAACGGCGCCAACCTCTCCGGCGACCAAAAGCAACGGATCGCCGTGGCGCGGGCGATCATCCAGGGTAAGCCGTTACTGGTGCTGGACGAGGGTACCCCCGCCATCGACATGCAGACTGCCCATGAAATTGAGAGCAGTCTGCTAAACATGGACGACTTGACCCTCGTGACCATCACACATAACTTGCAAGAAGATAACCTGACGCGCTACGGGCAAGTCATCTTCATGGAGGACGGCGCGGTGGCGGAGCTGGGTACGTATGCGGAGCTGGTGGAGAGGGGCGGGGGGGTTAGTGGGTTTACGCAGATAATAGAGTGAAGCCCCTCACCCTCTTGTAGTTGCTTTGCGAGTATGGATGGAAGCATGGTTTATCCTCCTGTCTTTACGAGCCAGATTCCGGATTTTCGGGAGCCGACTCGCTCAACTATCCCCATCGCTTTTAATGATTGTATGTGAACTTGCACATTGCGGGCGTTTATGCCTACAGCTTCTGACAGTTGTTTTGCTGTGACATTGGGGTTACTGAGCATAATCCGCAACATCTTCTTCTTGGTTTCGTCCACATAAATATTTATTATGTCGCTGTCGGGTTTTAATACGTCGCTTTCAAGGCTTATTGCGTCGTTTAATACGTCGCTTATTACGTCGCTGTCGGGTTTTAATACGCCGCTGCTGTCTGGGATGTTGTCTTCGAGTTTATCACTTGTCCAAAGGGGAGGTCTATAGAACACAACGGTGAAACCGAGTTTTCCTTTTACAAACTCATACCTAACCCCTGCTTCTTCACAAGAATCAGCAATTCGTTTGAGACCTGTCCCAAAATTCTCTATATCCTTTGAATAATACATAATCCTCGCTAATAACGGATTGCGATGGACAGATTGCCCTACTCCTTTGATAAAATCTTCAGGGTCTACATTATCCGGGAAAACACCTGGGTTGTATATTTCGATGCGGTCGCTATAAATTGCTACTTCATTGTTTTGTGGTGTCCGGTAATTTTTGTGACAAAAACTGTTCAAAAGGGCTTCATGAATGGCAATATGCGGTACTTCTGGGAGTACCTTACGGGAATCCAGAGTGTCATCAATGATGACTCGGTAACGCATGGTATTGCGAATATACTTTTCTGCAATATCAACGAGGTCAAGGACTCGTCCTTCTGTGCGATAAATATCATTGAATGTCAATTTTTCTTTTGTTGCAAAAACCGCCATTTGCATCTCGATTTCAGGATCTTTGCCGAACATAATCTCCGCTGTATTGCTTACTGCGTTGCTTTTAATCAGTTTTAGCCGACCGAGGATATCTTCTCTATTTGTATAACGGTAGTCGAGCCTGCCTGCTTCGTTTGCTCTTCCAATGTACTTTTTCAACACGTTTGCATCAATGCCGGATAAATCAATGTCAGATGGCGACGAATCCCAATTAGATAACTGTTCGTGTTTCTTTATGATAAACAGTTCCAGTTCTTCCGGCGACATCTGTTTATCCTCGTCCGCGACACGTATATATGCGCGGCCGTAAGCATAATATGGAAATTGGCTTCCCGAAAAAGCCACCCGGACACAATATTTGTCATCAATCGCCACCATGTCTATGGTGGGAAATATCTGCGGCTTTAAGTTGTCCGACAAAGCCTTGCTCACATCCCGCATGGTTGCGTCGCCAATTTGTTGGCCGAGTACAGTCCCGTCGTTTTTGATACCAAAGTACAACTCACCCTTGCCACTTTTATTAAGAATCGACGCAACGGATATAACCGCTTCCTTCAACTCGCCAGTTGTTTTCTTGAACTCCAGTGTTTCCGTTTCTTTTCCGAATATCATTGTCATACTCCCGCCTAAAATTGTATTCCAAAGTATAACGCAGTCACACCGAAAAATCAACCATACCACTGCGCCTGCGCCTGCCACATGTCCGCATACTTGCCGGGGCGGGCGACGAGTTCGTCGTGGGTGCCGGTGGCGACGATTTTGCCGCCGTCCATCACCACGACCCGGTCGGCCAGTTTCGCTGAGCCGAGGCGGTGGGTCACGACCACGGCGCATTTGCCGGCGGCCAGGCGCTGAAACTGCGTATAGACCCGTGTTTCCTCAATGGGGTCTATCGCGGCGGTCGGCTCGTCCAGGACGATGAAGCGGCTTGTGCGGTAGAGCCCGCGGGCAATGGCCAGACGTTGCCACAGGCCACCTGATAGGTCGATGCCGCCAAACTCTGGCGAGAGCATGGTATCCAGAGGCACGTCCGACGTGTCGAACTCCGCTTCTTTCAGGGCGGCATTGATTCTGCCGTCGTCTGCCGTGGCGTGGTGACGCTGCCTGTCATGCGGGAGCGCCCCCACATCTGATATTACCACATTCTCCGACAGTGTCATCTTATAACGCTGGTATTTCTGGAACACGCCCGACATCCTCCTATAAAGAGACGCCTGGGCGCTTTCCGCCGTGCCAATGCCGCCGGCCGTGACTGTGCCCGCTGATGGACGGTATATGCCGCAGAGCAGGCGTACCAGCGTGGACTTGCCCGCCCCGTTTTCGCCGACGATGGCGATGGTCTCGCCCGCCGCGATCGTGAGCGACACCCCATCGACGGCGGCGTTGTCCCGGCCGGGGTAGGTGAAGCTCACATCCTCCGCCACGACGCCGAGGGCATAATCCGGCACGGCAAAATCCCCCGTCCACTCCGGCATATCCAGCATCCGGATGTAGTTTTCCACTTTGCCAATATCCCTGTTCATGCCGCCGATATGCTGGGTAATGATTTCCTGCATCACATAAAATATCTGCCCCAGGGCGGCGAAGACCGCCGCAAAGGCCCCGACGCTGATCTCGCCTGCCATCGTGGCCGTGAACAACAGATAGGTGGCCACCGCCATCCCGGCGAAACTCGTGACATTCAGCACCAGTTGCAACAGCGCCGTCTTACGTTCAGCCTGCCATGTTTTCTTGACCAACAATGAAAGGCTCTCCATGAACAGGCGGTGGAAGAAGTTAAAGGCCCCCAGTATGCGGGTTTCTTTCAGGTACTCGCGGTCCGTCAGCGTCCGTTGGTAGTATTCATGCTCACGCCTAAGCGGGGCGCTTTCTGCCTCCAGCTTGGTAAAGACCTTGGCACGGACGATCTGCGCCAGCATGGCGGGGATGAAGGCCAGCATGATCACGGCCAACAAAATGGGCTTCAGGCTGAACAGATAGACCCCCACGGTCGCAAAGTATGTGCCGTAAAAGGTCACGATGAAAATAGGGATGAAGGCGAACATACACAGGGCGGCGTAGCCTTCCTTGGCCTTGTTCAGATTGTCCTGGAACTCCACGTCCTCGAAATTGGCCGGGTCTATCCGCTGGAGCTTTTGTTGCAAAATGGCGCCAAACACGCCCCGGGCTTTCAGCCACATGACGCTGCCGCCGTGGAAATTGTGGAGTCCGTTCATTATCTGCTGGCCGAAGGTGACGCCGCCGAGGATGAGCAGCGGCCGGACACATTCGGCGAAGCTCATGCCCCCACCGGCCGCGACGGCGATGGCGTCGAAAAGGACCTGGGTGGCGATGATGGCCAGGGCAAAGAAGACGGCATTGAAGACACTCAAAAAAGTGTCTATCACGCCATCCAGCGGCATATGCCGGAACATCAGGGCCGTGGAGCGTAGTAGTAGTATGAAGAATGGGTATTTTATTTTTTTGTTCATGTTTATACTTTCATTTCTCCGTCATTGCGAGGCCGTTTTACCAGGCCCATCCTGCGCTTTGCGCAGGCGCAATCCAGTAATAAAGCGCACATATCGCTGGCTCTAGTATAGCGTTTATTAAGTTGCTGATAGTTAAAAACTTGTTTAAACGCCGTCATTGCGGGCTTGACCCGCAATCTAAACAGCCAGGTATTTATTATACGCTATACTAGATTGCTTCGGGCTGTAAAACGCCCTCGCAATGACGTGCTTTTACCGTTCCGCACTCTCCGCAGGGGATTCCGCATAAAACGCGAAGCGTTTTACGGGCATTGCGGAATGACGAAGACGGACGCATTTCTTAATTATGCATTATGCATTATGAATTCTCATACCATCCCCTCTGCGACTCATACATCCGCGCGTATTCCCCATCTTTTTCCATCAGCACCTCATGCGGGCCACGTTCGATGATTCTGCCATCGTCGATGACCAGGATCTCGTCGGCCAGCTTGGTCGAGCCGAGGCGGTGGCTGATGAAGACCGTTGTCTTGCCGGCCATCAGCTTCTCAAATTCCTCATAGACGCGGCTCTCACTGATTGGGTCCAGGGCGGCGGTCGGTTCGTCCAGAATTTTGACCGGGGCGCGGGACAATAGCGAACGGGCGATCGCCACGCTCTGCCACTGGCCACCGGATATGTCCTGGCCACCTTCGAGGATTTTACCCAAGGGCGTGGCGAGGCCGTCCTTTAGCTCCGCTATCGTGTCCGTGAGTCCGGCGAGGGCGGCGGCGGTTTCGACATCCGCGTCCCCGTCACCACCACGCGGCACGCCGGGGTCGTCGTGCCCTACATTGTTCCCGTCACCCCGCAACGTTTTAATGCGGGGCCCCCCGGCAGCACGACTGACATCCCCCAAAGCCACATTATCCCACATACTCACATAGTACCTGGCGAAATCCTGATAGACCACGGAAAAGAGCGCCTTCAGGGCGGCGGGGGGATACTCCCCGAGCCCTCGCCCATTGACATAAATTTCACCCTCGTATTCATCATATAGGCCGGTCAGCAGCTTGGTGATTGTCGTCTTGCCGGCCCCGTTTTTACCGACGAAGGCGTAGTGGCGGCCAGCTTCCAACTTAAACGAAAGCCCGTCCAGCACGAAGGCGTCGCCGCTGGGATATTTGAAGCGGACGTCGCGAAACTCCAGGCTTTCAAAGGTTATGGGCTCTGCGGCGGGGCTGTCGGTCGCACCCTTGGCCTCACTCAGCTGCGTAAAGTCGCCCAAATCTTTCATGTATGCACCGGCGCGGGCGATTTTCTCCAAAGAATCGGACATCTGCCAACCCAGCTGCTGTATCATCCCGAAGACCGAGGCCACGATACCCATGAACATACCGGGGGATAAGGCACCGGAGATGACGGGGCCAATCAGGGTGAAGGCCACCAGCAGGGCAATAAAAGCCAGCGACATCGCCGAGCCTTTTGATATGGCGTACGTCTTGGCTGTCACCTTCAACTGTAGCTTGCGCCCGGCCTCATATTCTGTTTTCCAGCGCTCATTCACCTCGTCACCGTAGCCGAACATTGTCCGTTCATCGACATTGTCCCGCCCCGTCAGCAGTTCGCCCAGATAGTCGCTGCGGCGCTTGTGCTTTTCCGCTGCTTGCGCGGCTTGATAATTTTTTTTGCCCGCCCGCAGGGAGAGCCAGAACATCGGAGCAGAGAATAAAACAATGACAAAGGCCGCCCAGAAGACCTGCGCGATAATCAACAGCAGCACCGAGGCGACGCAGATGATGATTTGCAAAAAATCCAAATATGCCGCGAAGCCTTCCATCAGCGACGCAGCCACGTCGCGGGTCGCACGGGTAATCAGCTCGTGGCTTTCTATATTTTCGACATGCTTAAAGGCCAGTGATGCGTGCTTTCTGACCACCGCCGGTTTTAGTTCACGCTGGAAAACCAGGTTCATCCGCGCCCGGACGAGTTGGGAGACGGCGCCAACGGTGGTGAAGATGGCCAGCACCATCAGCAATAAAAATAGCGGCACATAGATGTCGCCGTGGGGGAGGCTGCCCTGCAAGATAGCGATGGCGGTATCGACGAAGTAAGCCGTCGTGAGGGCCAGCGCCGCCGTCGGCATGATGGCCTGTAGGACCGACAATATGACGTGGAGGGCGCAGCAAAAGGGGGCCATGTGGAAGGACAGGCGCAGGACGTCCAAGGATTTGTAGGTTTTGGGTGAAAGAACCATAAAACTCCTATGCCTCATTATAAACCAATTTGCATGGCCATACAAGGGCACAAAGCTTCAACTCAGTGGACCCCCCACAGACCGTCCGAAAACGCGCACTTATTGTCGTCATTGCGGGCTTGACCCGCAATCTATCCCTGAAATGCGTACTTGTCAAGTAACAGATTGCGGCTCGGGGGCCGCAATGA
>Ga0099364_10003434_pt1 | contig 24583 bp, 20 predicted proteins | sample TergutTh196P3_FD_73070 | JGI IMG/M metagenome (GOLD analysis project Ga0099364, IMG submission 73070) | Microcerotermes parvus P3 segment gut microbial communities from Pointe-Noire, Republic of the Congo - Th196 P3 | ecosystem: Host-associated > Arthropoda: Insects > Digestive system > Gut ...
TAAAAACAATTTTTTGGGGATACTACCGAACCGTCTTTTTTTAATGCCTTGATTGCCTTGTCCGCTTCTTTTTTGTCTATGCCTGCGGCTGTAGCTATTTCAGCCGTTTTCAAGGGCTTACCGGCTTTTTTAAGCGCAGCTATTACTTTTTCATTAGCCGACATGTTATGCCTCCTTGGTGACTATTATTGTTTCGCAGCACACTCTATTGCGTCCAGTCTCTTTTGCCATATACAACTGCTTGTCTGCTCTGTCAACAGCATCCATAAGTATTTTGTCGATACCAAACAGGGGTAAATTCATGTCACGATTCATATTGATGTGAGAAATTCCAATACTGACCGATATAAATATTTTTTGACCATCCGATAGAGTTATTTCATTGTTTTCGCAGAGTAACTTGATACGCTCCATAATAGTCTTTGCGCTGTCCATGCTCTTATTTGGGAGCATAACGACAAATTCTTCTCCGCCCCAGCGTCCCCATATATCCTCAAGGCGCAGTGAATCCTGCATAAGCTTTCCAAAAGATATAAGAACTATATCACCGTTATTATGTCCGTAACTGTCGTTCACATTTTTAAAATGGTCGAGGTCTAACATCGCAAGAAAAAGATTCCCATCGGTGCCTGTGCGTTTAAGACGGTTAATTTCGCGTTTAGCGCTTTCCAGAAAAGAACGCCTGTTCGGCATTTGTGTTGTTTGGTCTAAAAAAGAAAGCTGTTTATACTCGGAGGTTATATCCGAGAGATTTTTAAAGTTTTTGTCGAGCTCCAATATGATTTTATGCAGGCTTACGTATGTTATAAACAAAAACGGAAACGAAAATATCAACACGAGAAAACCGTAAACAAAAGAAGTTATAGCCTCGTTGTGCAGCGCTTCTTCTAATTGGTTCAGCGAATAATCAACGCCTATGATATGGTATTCGCCGTTTTTTTGCAGTACCGGTACATATACCGAGCGGTAAGACCCCCAGTCATCAGAGTCAGAATCGTATTTTGTTTTGTGTTCTTCAACGGCTGCCAGCATCTCTTTTATTTCGTTGGGATATTTTTCATTGTATCTTTGGTATGTTTTGTTTTTGAGCTCCGCTGTGTTTCCCGATGTAAATACATTGTATATTTGGCCGTCAACGACGCGCATCTGGTATATATAATCAACGCCCCATACTCTGGCCAAGTCAGATACCGTAAAAACAAGGCTGTCGTACTCTTCTTCGGTCATTTTCCCGTTTACGAGCTTATCTATGCTGTTATTGTCAAGATAATATGGAAGCGAGGCGGCTACGCTGTATATATAATTGTCAATCTCAAGTCTTTTTTTTTCTGCCGAACTTTGGTACCTGTAAATAGAAAAAAGCACAACGCATACAAAATATAGAACGATGGAGAGCAGTAATAAATGGTAGGATTTTTGTAAATTCATAATATAACACCTGTGCTCAGGTTTGGATTAAGGTATTTTTTGTAAAGCATTTTATGATTTTTTGCACGGTTTTAACTGCGGTTTGACGCAGTGATTTTTTCAAAGTTTGAACTTACGGATTCTTCTATAACAGATGTTTTTTTGCCTTTTAGTTCAGCTATGCAATCATACGAGTACTTTATATATTCAGGAATGTTTGCTTTTCCGCGCATAGGGTCAGGCGTCAGGAAAGGGGCATCTGTCTCAATGAGCAAACGGTCGAGGGGAACAAAACGGGCGCTTTCATGCAGGTTGACCGCCTTTTTGTAGGTGACATTTCCTGCAAACGATATGTAAAAACCCATATCGAGAGCTTGTGCAGCAGCGGCCGCGTCTCCTGAAAAGCAGTGTATTATTCCGCATTCGGGCCGGGTTCTTTTGAGTACTTCAACGGTGTCGTTCCATGCATCACGGGTATGCACTATTACAGGCTTGTTTATTTTTTTTGCAAGGCCTATTTGGTATTCGAATGCTTTGATTTGCTCTTCGCGCGGACTTTTCATGTGGTAATAATCTAAACCGCATTCGCCTACGCCAAACATAATTTCCATATCTTGTTTAACGTCAAGTTTTTCAATATATGAAGCCATAGCCTTGAGGCGCTCCTCGCCAAGCGCCGATGACGGGTGTATTCCTATTGTAAAAAATATTCCCCGGGTGCGGTTGCGCAATGCGAAATTTCGACACCATTCAAAATTTTCATTCTTGACCGATATTTGTACCGCTTGCGAGACATTACGGGCGGCCATTGAACTCAATACGGCCTCTTCGGCAGAACTGTTTTGTCGGCATATCACATCGAAATGAGCGTGAGTATCTATATACATCTGATATTTTGTTCCTTGTTAATAAAAATAGAAATAAAAATAAGTTTACAAAAAATACATTGCAATATACGATGGATAGGCCTTTCAGAGGCAAGTATAAAATAAAATGAAATAGTATTTTTTTATTTCAGCGTTCAGACAGGAATTAGACAAGAACCAGAGAGAAATAAGTGATAGTAAAGGCGTTATCTTTAATAGCTAAACTTCCGTTACTCAGGCGCATAAATTTTTCGAATCTGGTCGTCTCCTCCAGGTTAGGGAAAAAGCTTTATTTATATTTTATATTGGTATCGGTTGTATGTATTTCCGTTACTGCGGAAATAATGATTGAAGTAAGCTCTAAAAAGATGCAAACCGAAATACTTTATAATATTAAAACCGAATACAAAAATAACGTAGATTTTATAGCAGGCGATGTAAGTATAGATGAAAGCAAGGTTGATTATAGAAAACTGTTCGGCCCTATATTTACCCTGCGTAACCGTATAATACTTTTGCTTATTGTGGTTGTATTAACCATACTCTGCTCGTTGGTGATGTTTGCTAAAGACATAGTAAATCCGATGGATGGCATGGTTGACGCTACGAGAAAAATAGTTGACGGGGACCTTACGGTCAAGGTTCCGGTTATGACTGAGGATGAAATAGGCCAAATAGCTACGTTGATAAACGACATGAACGCCAAAATCCTCGACATGATAGACCAGTTGAAACAGGATATAGGCCGCCATAAAGATAACGTGACGCACATAAACGAACTTATTATGGACTTAATTCCTGACAACAAATCTGACGAAATAGTTGTGAACAAAAAAATGAGACTTTCTGAATTTAGAAAAGTTATAGTAAATATCAACCAATGCGCCTTATTGCTTGAAGATATGAACAGTGATCTTTCCAGTTTACAAACTTTCATAAATATGTATAAGACGTATAGCGTAACTACAGATATTTCTGATGATGAGATATTCTCGGCCCTTGAGGCGTTTAAAGCCCAGAACGAGGGTCGGTAAACTTATTAAAAGGGTTTAAAAAATCGTGGAAATATTCACCGATGTAGCCATTTATATTAATACTAATTATCCCTATTGGTTTGTGTTTCCGGTTGCAATGATTGTTGCATGCACTGCAAGCGCTTCGGGGTTTTCGAGCGGGGTAATTTTACAGCCTTTTTATGATTTATTTTTGGGGATACCGCTCGTAGATTCTATCGCGACAAGTCTTGGCTCGCAGACTTTGGGAACGTCAAGCGCAACTATTCGTTACGCTATGTATAAAATGATTGATGCTCCTATAGGTTTTACTCTGCTTATGCTTACGATTCCCGGAATTATCGTAGGAAATCACGCGCTTGTTGTAATCAACGAAAATTTAATCAAATTGTTCTTGGGATTTGTTGTTTTATTAATAGCAATTATACAGATTCATAGCGCGATAAAACAAAAATTCGGAACAAGAATGCGCGTCCCTATTGAAGATGTATACAAGGTTATGGTTGTGCCGCCAATAGCCGGTTTTTTTTCGGCTACAACCGGCACCGGAATAATTGTCCTGCTGCAGCCTACCCTCGAAAAGGGCTTAAACCTGATGACTAAAAGGGCAAATGCCACCGCCATTATGGTAGGGGCGTTAGCCAATATATGTCTTACCATATTAAACCTCAATGCGGGTCTTATAAAACTTGATCTATTTGTCTTTGCCGCTTCCGGAGCATTTGCAGGAGGGCAACTAGGCCCTTTTGTTGCAAAATTTCTTCCGGCTCGAATTATGAAAATTGCTTTCAGCCTTGCGGTATCAATAATCGGGGTATTCTACTTGTATAAAGGCATTCAGTGGGTTGGGCAATAACAAATTCTGACGGTTAAGAAGGTTTTGTTTTTTTTGTCTTAGGTGTTTTGACGGCTTTGGCTTTAGTTTTTTCGACCGGTTTTTCGATTTTTGTAACTTTTCCTTCTTCTATACGGTAGTTTATATCAGCGTTTTTTACAAGACTGTCGTCATGTGTCGCTATTATTGCCGTAAGCCCTCTTTCGTTTTTGAGCGCCATGAGCAAGTCGATAATACTTTTTGTAGCGGCTTCGTCAAGATTGCCCGTTGGTTCGTCGGCGAGAATAATTGAAGGGTTATTGACAAGCGCTCTTGCAAGGGCAACGCGCTGGCGTTCCCCTCCCGAAAGCGTTGCCGGGCTTTGTTTCAAAATGCCTGAAATCCCAAGCCTTTCGGCCATGGCTTCTATTTCTTTCTTTATACCGGAAGACGTCTTGAGGCTTAAAGAAGCAGGGTAGAGTATGTTTTCATAAGATGTCATGTCGGGGAACAGGTTGAAAAATTGGAAAACAAATCCCATAGTCCTGTTTCTAAAGCGGGCGCGTTTAAAATCTAACCACTTAAAGATGTCTTTTCCCTGGTAGTAGACAGAACCTTTATGCGGTTTTTGCAGACCCGAAATTATTCCGAGCAGAGTGCTTTTGCCTGCGCCTGATTTTCCGGTAATGACTATGATCTTTCCTTCGTCAAAGGCGAGTGATACATTGTCGAGGATGTTTCTGTTTCCATATGTCATGCTGACGTTTTCAACTTTAAGCAGATTCATATTTCCTCACTGAGCCATCGTCTTAAACAGATTTTTATTTGAAGCAAATATTGCCGGCACAAGCGCAGACATAGCGGATACAGCTATCGAGAACATGATAGCGTAGTGCAAATAGGTGCTCTCAGGCTTTGTTATGATCAGGTCTTTGAGGACAGGAATCCACGCAGCGATCTGTGATGACAACGCTCCTATGAGGTATTGTCCGAGAAAATACCCAATGGTTCCAAAGAAAGCTCCTATGAGTGCGGCTTCAAAGACAAATGAAAAAACAACGTGCAACTTTGAAAGCCCTATGACGCGTTTGAGCGATATTTCGTAGCCGCTGTTGTACGCTATGACTAAGTACGAATTAAAGATGGATATTACAGTAAGTGCCAAAATGACAATTCCTACAAACAAGAAAATAGCGTCGATTATAGCCATGGCTTTATTGGTTTTCTGTGATATGTCGCTCTGTGATTCAACCCGCAAGCCCATTTTTTGAAGAGTGCTTGTTATTTCGGGCAGCCGTTTTATATCTTTGACTTTGGCATACATGCGGATATGCGTAATGCCTTCTTTCGGTTTACCGCTGGCCATTCTGTGGGTTTTTGCAAAATTAACAAGAAAAGCGCTTGGAACCACGATTCCCGGAAAATCTATTGCACCCGAAAGGGAATGAATTACCGCCGGTGTTGAAAAACGCTGTCTGTTATTTTGAGAATCCTCTACGGTGATATTGAGCATTCCAGGATAGCCTGCAAGGGCGGCCTCAGTAAACTGCGGGAGTCCCTCCTGGGCGAGATAAGTGTTCAGGAATTGCAGGCCATATTTAGGGATCACAATCGGAAGCGGAACTCTGTTTGTAAATGATTGCCATCGCGGGGTTTTGTTCATGAAAAAACCCTGTTCAATGCCGTATACAGGAATGCGTATGCGTTGTTCCTCACTCATAACCGATGTATCTACGCGCGTTATATAATCTAATTTTACAAGAGTGTATACCGCAGAGAAATCTTTCATGCCCCTGATTTGCGCGACAGTGTTGGGCCTTATGCTATTTTCAACCGACACCATGACATCCCTGCCTCCGCCGGTTCTGGGATGTATTATTATCTCACTGATATCCAAGCTGCCAAAAAGGTTATCGCCTATATACTTGCTTACAGATTGGCGAAGCGATATGTAGATGACAAGAAAGGCTATAAGGAAAATTATTCCAAAGCTTGAGAAAAGCGCTTTGAGGATATTTCTCGATATATCCTTGAACAAAAAGCGAAGATTTGTGGCTATATAAAACAGCATTTATGTTCCTCTATTGGCCTATGATGCTTTTTTACTCTCAAGGCTTTGATTAATAGACTGCTTTACCGTATCGACTATATCTCCATATGACTTATTTTGCGGATCTACCGGCTCTAAAAAGTCTACGGACACTTGTTTGAAAAATCTGGGTATCCGTTTTCCGGCAGGCCTTATTTCGTATGCGCCGTTTATAGCAACCGGCACTACGGGAATTTCAAGCTCTTTGCTGAGTATAGCGAATGTCTGCTTAAAGTCTCCAAGTTCGCCGTCTTTGGTGCGCGTACCCTCTGGGAATATAACTATATTTTTGTTTTCCTTCAGGACTGCAGCAATAGTTTGAATGGATTCCTTAAGGTCGCTGTTTATATCAACTACCACCGTATTGTTTATGCGGGCAAAAAATTTCATGAACCTGCTTCTGAAATGGTCAACCTTGGCATAGAAGTAGGTTTTTTTGAGAAGAGGGCGTTTGAGAAACGAAACAACGAACAGCCCGTCAAAGGCGCTCTGGTGATTCGGAGCTAATATAAAAGGAGAAGGTGGAATGTTCTCCATTCCTCTTGTTTTAAGGTTGAAAAGTAATTTGAATGCTCCTCTGCTGAGATATGCAAAAATATCGGTCGTAAACCAGGACTTGGGGATTTTTACATTGACCTTTTCTTTCAGGATGTATGCCCAGTTTACGATGTTTTCCTGGAGTTTATTTTTATTGTCTTTGACATAAGCGCTTAATTTAAGCAAGTTGGGATAGTTGCTCAAATTATTGTCTTTGAGTTTTATACCGAAAGTTTTTTCGAGAAAAACGGCAAGACTTACTTTTGAGAGAGAGTCGAGGCCTATGTCAAATTCAAAATGGTCATTGGGGTGGATGCGCGTTCCGGTTTCATTTTCGAGAAAATCCTTTATCATAGAGTATTCTTTGTATTTGGGTTCCTTTATGTCTTTTTTTGATTGTTCCTCGCCGAGTGTTTCCAATTCAGCGCGTTTTATTTTGCCGAGCCTTGTTCTTGGGATTTCGCTTTGAGTTATGCGGTACTTCATGAGTTTTTTGTAAGAAGAAGCCGAATTATTGTAAGCCGATATGATATCGTAAGCTAATTTTTGTTCTGATTCGCCGTCAGCCGTACTGTGATCGAGGCGTATTATGGCTTGCAGTTTATTGTCTTTCATAAAGACGGCAGCTTCCTGTATGAGCGGCGACGATGCGGCGAGTTTCTCTTCTATTTCTTCGGGGTTGATGTTTTTTCCGGTAGACAGGACTATAATGTCTTTTTTTCTGCCGGTTATCGTAAGAAAATTATTTTTATCTAAAACGCCGGTATCTCCCGTGTGAAGCCATCCGTTTTTCAGCACAGCGGCGGTTTCAGACGGCCTTTTGTAATAACCCTGCATTATGTTTGGCCCCTTTGCGAGTATTTCGCCGTCCTGTATTTTTACTTCAACGCCTTGGAGTGGCTGCCCGCTTGTGGTAAGTTTGACATTACCTGGGCGCGGGAAGCTTATTATAGGGGCGGCTTCTGTCATACCATAGCCTTCAAGAATTTCAAAACCGAGCGTTGTGAAATTTCTCCCAATTTCCGGATCAAGAGCGGCTCCGCCGCTCACTAAAAATTTGATATGTCCGCCGAATCTTGAGTGAACCTTTTTAAACAGTTTTTTAGAAAAAGTCCTTGAATTAACAAAGGCGGCAGTTTTAAATATAGTGCGGGTAATGAAGTGAGAGTTTACTTTGTCCATTATTCCCTTATTCAGCGCTTCGTACAGGCGAGGTACGCCTATGATGACGCTTACTTTACCGACAGCGAGAGTGTTGAGAATGTCGTCCGTCGCCGTCGAGGGACATATCGCTATTTTTGCCTGAACCAGGAGCGGCGCTATGATGGTCCCGTTCAGAGGCAGTATATGGTGTATGGGGAGAAGCACAAGATAAGATTCCTCTTCAGTGTATATGCCTACCTCTGCGACAGCATCAGCATTGTGTAATATGTTTCTAAAGGAGAGCATCACGCCCTTTGGGCTTCCGGTTGTTCCTGATGTGTATATAATAAAAGCAGTATTTTCCTGATTATCGATTGATATATTTTCCGGAGCGCCTTTACCGCTTTGTTTTATTTTTTCAAACACAAAAACATCCGGTTTTTTTTGTATTCCTTTAATGGCTGCCGTCACTTTCGGCAGACATTGGCGCGATGTCATGATAGTTTCCGGAGCGCTGTCTTTGAGGATATAAAGAAGTTCTTCAACCGTACACAAGTAGTCGACCGGAATGACTATGTCGTTGTTTTTGAAAGCCGCATACATAGCGTAGATATATTCTGCTCTATTTTCTGAAAAAATCAGAAGCTTGCCCGGTTTCTTTCTTTTGAGGAGATCTGAGTATTCTGACACATGGCCAAGAAGCTGCTCGTATGTAATGGAATTTTCACCGCTTACAATAGCTGTTCTTTGTGAAGTTTCAAGTAATAAACGCATTTGTCACCAATATTTACATAGTTATTTTTTTATCATAGAATTATATAGAGACATAGATTTTTTATTTGAAATAAAAAGCAATACTTTTTTGAATATCAGGTTTTAATCTGCCTGAAACACTATCTGCAACAGTATGTCAAATTTCGAAGAAAGTTGTTTTAAGGCTCAGACGATAATGCTGTTGTTTATGAAAGCGTCTTGACAAAAAGGCAGGGGTGAACATAAATGGATGCAAAGAGCAATGGGATATTGAGAAATATGGCGAAAAACGGCTTTTCCCTTGACATAATTTATCTGTTTGTTTATAAAAAAACAACACGGGGCGTAGCGCAGTCAGGTAGCGCACATGACTGGGGGTCATGTGGTCGCTGGTTCAAATCCAGTCGCCCCGACAGGAAACTTTTAGATGATAAATAACCCCGTGTTGCCATGCGGGGTTATTTATTTTGTTTTAATGATAGAGAGGGTTTTATGGATTTAGATTATTTTTTTAAAAAAGATCAGGTTATTAAGGTAACGGCCGAAAACAAGCAGATGGTCATCCATGAAATGGTGGACAAATTGCAGGATTTGGGCATCATAGATAATAAGAGCAGGTACTATGCGCAGATAGTTCACAGGGAGGCTCTTGAAAACACTGCCATCGGAAGCGGTTTGGCCATCCCTCATGCCAGAACCGAATCGGTTGACAGCTTTATATCTATCTTCGGCATCCACGAGCATGGCATTGATTACAACAGTCCCGACGGCAAACCCGTAAACTATATTTTGCTGAGTATATTTCCTACACAGATGAGTACGACATATCTTTACTTTGTCGGAATGCTGGCCAGAATTTTTTCAAACCCTGAGAAAAAACGCCTTATAGATGAGGCGCGTACGCCGGTAAAGACCTATACTGTCCTGAAAAAAGAAGCTGAATCCTATTTCAAGTCCATATCTGAAAAGAATTCCACAGAGGCGCTTTTGTCTGATTCGCCTGCAGGCCTTCCATCATCTGACCTTGATATGCTTATACGTCTTGACCGTTTATACAAGCTGTATGACAGCGGCCATACCAAGGGAATACAGGAAAAGATTGATGAAATAAAAAAACTGATTGACAACCGCTCGTTTACGTACTATGAAAGAATGAGGAATAAACAGAGCAATCCGTTTGCTATTGTAGAGAAGGGAAGTTGTTCGGGCTGCCACATGGGGATACCTCCGGTATATCTCAAACAAAGCGGCGACAAGGTATCCGTTTGTACCCATTGCGGCAGGTTTCTTATTGTTGTCTGAGAAGGACAATTACAAAGCTTCTATAAATATAAACAGCCTTTGTATGGGGGACTGATGAAAAACAGAATTTATTTTTTTTCCGTGTTTCTTGCCGTATTGCTGTTTTGGGGATGCAAGAAAGAGCCGACCGAGACTGAACCTAATGATTCATTTGCTGCCGCCAATTTTGTAAGCATTCCATGCAGTATAAAAGGTTATTTGCAAAGCGATAACGATGTTGATTTTTTTTATTTTAATGTAAATAATAATTCAATTATAGACGTGAAAACGCCCGGTATCAAGGGAGTCAATCATTCCATAAAAATATGGAGAGACGCTCCAACGCCCGTACTTCTCAAACACATTGACGACGGAAGAAAGTCTTCTCTCGAAAGAATGTGCAATTTTTTTGCCGCTCCCGGTAAATATTACGTTTCAATACAGCACGGCGAGGGAGACCCCCAAAAGGGTAATCCAGATACGCCTTACAGTCTTATTATGACTGCCCGCAATTTCACAGGCGACGAAGAATGTGAGCCTAACGATAATATTAAACAGGCAAATTTGATTCAATTGGGCCGCGATATAAAAGGCTATTTTTCCCCAGCCTCCAACAGGCTGAATGCAGGCGGGCGTGAACCTCTCAGGGAAGAAGACTGGTTCGCTGTTTCGCTTGATTGCAGCAGGGGGCCTATTATCCTTGATATTTCACTGAGCGGAGTTTCCGGTATTAATTCCGTATTGGAGGTTTATGACCCTGACGGTAATTTTGTTACGGCACGCGGTAATAATTCGACTGGTTTTGGCGAATCAATTTCTTCATTGGGTATTACCAAATCGGGGTTATGGCATATAGTAGTTGCGGCAAAAAACAGGGCTGCCAACCATGATGAGCCGTATACGCTGCGTGTTTCGAACCGCGATTACAATCCAACAATGGAACTTGAGCCTAATAACAGCATTGAGATCGCAAACGAAATCAAGGGCAGCTATATTGAAGGCTCTATTAATTACCCCGGAGATACAGATTATTTTATATACCCGCATAAAGGCGCGCCGGGGTTTTATCGTGTAAGCCTGAAGCCCGACTCTGAAACCTCTCTATTTCTTACTTTATTCTCTACCGACGACAGCGGTAATTTCAGGAAAATTGCCGAGGTAAATAACGGCGGCGCCGGCGTTGAGGAAATCTTCCCTAATTTTTATGCAGCCGATAAATTTGTTTGTGTAGTGTCATCCACATCGCCGTATGTGGAAGGCAATTCATACAGGCTTACAATAGAACCGCTCTCTGATACCGTTGGTATGGAAATTGAGCCGAATGATACAAAGGAAGAGGCCAATATAGTCAAGGGCGGCATTATAAAAGGATTTACCTCAAAGGCCGGTGACAGAGATTATTTCAAACTGCAATATAACGAACGCTTGAGCGCAGTTTTTGAGATAACAGCTCCCAAAAATGGTGAAATAAAGGTTTCGGTAACGGATCCGATGGGTTTTATTCTTAAAAACATCAGGGTCGAAGGGGGGAAATCTGCCAAACTTTCGGAAATGATAGACGGCACGTGCTACCTTATAGTCGAGGCGCTTGAGCTTGACTTAGATAATCCATATACTATAGGAGTTAAAACAAAATGAGATTGCTTAAAGTATTCTATTTCTGCGCCGCTACTTTGATTATGGCCTGTACCGGAACGCAGACAATCGATACAATCGAGCCAGTTGGGCGGCATAGCAGCGTAATTTTTTGCGGGTATGATTCAGGCATAACCGACCCAAAGTTTGACAGACAGTCTTTCTATAAAATTTATATCAACAAGGCAGAGGCGGGGCGTACGACAATAGGGCTTGAGTCGCAAAGAAAAACTTTTGAAAAAGAAATCTCTGTCAACAGCCATCTTTTGAGCGTCGAAAAATGGGTACTGAACGAGAAACTTGGCGAGTACGAGAAACTCAACAATGTATGGCAGCCCAAACCTTCATATTGTTATTTTGAAGTGAAAAAAAACAACTCGACGTTTATAAACATGGAGGTTAAAAACGGCGAAGCTGTTTTTACTTTCGTATTTAAATAGACTTCTCTTTTGAATCTTCCGGTTTTTTAGCGGCGGTTTTAGAATTATTCCGGTAATATTCCTTTGCTATTTTAAACGGCAGTTCATAATCCTGTCTGGCATTCCACATTATGTAGCCCTTGACGCCTGAGTCATGGACTGCCCTTATTTGTTCTCTCAGGTAGTGTTCATATGTGCTAGAGCCAAGCCGCATTCTAAAAGCCTGAATGTAGGTTACTATTTTCGCGTTTTTGACGCGTTCTGCCGCTTTCACTGATGTGGTATATACCGTGTAATAAGGATCATCCAGCATTTTTTTACTCCAAGTATAATGCGACGGGTACGCCATCGGGCAGATAATGTCGACCAATTCGTCAAGGTGTTCCATTTTTTGGCCTATAATGTCGTTTTGGTTTAAGGGCACCCTGCCGAATATGTCAACGGCTATACGGGCATCGTATTTTTCCAAACGGGCTCTCGCTTTTACAAGAATTTCGCCTATGAACTTGTAGCGGTCTTCCAATGTAAGGTTTTTCAGTTGGTTTGAATCGTTGAATCTTATATAGTCGAACTGTATTTCACGGAACCCGTTTATACAGGCGTTTTCGGCAGTTGTGAGTCTTTCTTCTATCAGCGATTCCTCGACCGGAAAATAAGAGAGTCCGTCAGGGAAAAGTACCACCCTGGCAACCGGGTGAATGCCGTTTTCTATGCAGTATGCAATGTTTTCTTCAGGTATGATACGCTCTTCTAGCTTTAAGTTCTGGGTATCTATAACAAATACGTTTATGTCTGCGGCTTTTGCTTGTTCAACAAAAACCTTGAGTTTTTCTATATCCCTTGCAGATGGTACAGTAAGATAGATACCCCGATAATAATCCGGAAACTCATATGCTTTCTGAGGGTTTGGATCATTACTTAATTCCGTATTTTTGTTTGATTTTTTGTGTACTGCCGCAGAGTTGACGGAAATATAACCTACAGTTGCGACTAATGTTGCGCTGAGCAAAAGTGCGATGAATAGTTTTTTCATGAAACCTCTTGTTTATTGGTTTTGTATATGATATAACGATTTTAATATCGGCTAAATCAATTTTTTAACACATTTATTATTTTGAAAAATTTCAAGACAACAGAATTTTATTCTTGTATGATTTTTTCGGATAAATTCCCTTAAAAACATAATTTTGCAAAAAATACTTTTCAATCTTGACATTATTATGCTTTTGTGAAACCTTGTAAATAATTACCAGAAACTCATCTAAAAAAATAAAAATTAATTGTAACTTGCGAATTCCTGTAGAAACTATTGATCTAATACGCGAGCGCTCCCGAATAGAGGAGGTAGCCCAGAGGTATATTCCGTCGCTTGCAAAAAAGGGACGGAATTATATCGGACTTTGTCCTTTTCATAAGGAAAAAACGCCTTCTTTTGTCGTCAGCCCTGAAAAGCAGATATTTACATGCTTTGGCTGCCATACCGGAGGTAATGTTTTTTCATTCATTCGTAAAATGGAAAATGTTGATTTTCCGGAAAGTGTAAAGATAGCCGGCGAAATAGCCGGCATTCCGGTACGCCTAGAAGACGAGGGAAGCAGTGAAATTTCTTTAATTGTAGATGTAAACCGGAAGGCAACGGCGCTGTACCATCAATATTTGTTTTCGCCGAATGGTTCCGGCGCTCTTGCTTACCTGAAAGGCAGGGGAGTGTCTGCGGACAGTATTAAGGAATTTCAAATAGGGCTTGCCCCTGATTCGTGGAATTTTATTTCCGACAAATTACGCGGCAATGCTTCGTCTTTTGATGCCGCTTTGCGTTCGGGGCTTATAGCAAAATCTCAAAAAGATGACAGGAATTATTACGATCGATTTCGCCGCAGGGTTATGTTTCCTATAAATGATACATCGGGCAAGACAGTCGCCTTTGGCGGCAGGGTTTTGGACGATAGTTTGCCCAAGTACATAAACTCGCAGGAGAGCGTCGTCTTTAAAAAAAAGAACCTTCTTTACGGTTTCGATAAGGCCAAAGCGCATATTTCGGATTTAAAAAGGGCGATTATTGTTGAGGGATATTTAGATGTTATTGGCTGTCATCAGTGCGGGATCAAAAATGTAGCGGCCCCGCTTGGCACGGCTCTTACCGGAGAACACGTCAAATTTCTTGCAAGGTATTGTTCTGAGATAGTGCTTCTTTTTGACGCCGATTCTGCCGGTTTAAACGCTGCAACAAAATCTATTAATATAGCGGATGATATAAATGTCGATATTAAAGTAGCGACTTTGCCTGAATCTGATCCGTTTGAGTTTGTTCTTAAAAAAGGTCAACGTGCGTTGATGGCTGTTATCGAGGACGCAAAGAGTCCGCTTGATTTTAACTTGCGGCGTATTATGGATGTACGCGCAAAGAACGGAGATTTGCGGACACTGCTGGCTTGTTTTGAATTACTGCGCCGGATTCAGCTTGAATCGATCCGGAGCGTTTATCTCAAAAAAATAGGCGCAGAACTTGGGATTGACGAAAATTCTATAAGGAAAGATTTCGGAGATTATGTCAAAAAAAACAACGTTGTTAAAATGCAGCGTAATGCGGGGGCGGGGGCACAGGATGATTTTTTGACAAAATGCCACGCTTCGCTTGTTTCGTTTTTATGCAGGCACCCTGAGTTTATAAAAAACGCCGCAATGGATTTTCCGCTGAGCGATATAAGCGATATGGCCTATAAAAATATTCTTACTGAAATGAACAATATCTATTTTACTGACGGAGTGTTGACGATAAATAAATTGTTTGACTTTTTTGACTCCGGTTCAGAGTGGAGTATTTTGAGTCATAATCTGGAACAGGATTCCGATACAGAGGAGCCCGATATGGAATATACGGAGATTTACCTCAGTATGAAAATACATGAAATTAATGACAAGATTCTGAAATATGTCAGCTTCATCAATGATTTTCCCGAATATCTTACTGAGATTGACGTTTTAAGAAGGGAAAAAGAAAAACTTTCTTATTATTTGACGTATAAACGTAATTAAAAGAGGATTGATTAATGAATAAAAATGATTTAGTCATAGAAAATATAGAAGAAGTTAAAAAACTCATAGAACTTGGTAAAACAAACCATGAAATAACTTATGATGAATTGAACGATATTTTGCCTGATAAACTGCTCAATTCTGATAAGATAGATGATATTTTTATACTTCTAAATCAGCTTGGCATTGAAATTGTTGAAGAAAGCGTAAGAAAAGATCAGCCGTCTTCGCAAGGCGTGTCAAAGAAAAAAGCCGCAAAAAAAGCCCAGCCTGTTGTAGGCAGCGATGATTCTTCTTATATAGACGACCCCATACGGTTGTACTTGAAAGATATAGGAAAAGCATCCCTTCTTTCAGGCGAGGAAGAGGTTGATCTTGCCAAAAGAATAGAGGATGGAGAAATTTTGATTGAAAAGGCCGTATTAGGTTCGGCGCTGCTTGCCAATGAGCTTATACGCAATCATTCTAAAGTAAAGGACGGTAAATTAAAACTTACCGATGTGCTTAGAGTAAACAGGCTTTATTATTTCTCATCGGTCGACATGGGCGAGCTCAGAAAACGTTACGATGCCAAAATGAAAGTAATAATGGACGAAGATAAAAAACTGCTCTTGCTTTCATCTAAACTGAAAAAGACCGCCGACAATTCAAAAGAAGCCGAAGAGCTTGTTTTGAAAATTACTGAGTCGAAGCAAAAAATAAGGCATGCTATTGAAGATGCCGGAATAAACGAAAACGAAATAACGAAACTTTCGACAAAAATACAGTCGATGGTCAATCGTATTAAAGATACATATCTTTTTTTCAACAGTATTGAGGGCAGGTACGGCTTAGACATAAAGGAGTTGAAGCAGTATGCCCGTAAAATTGAAAAAAAAGAAAACATTAAGAAATCATTGAAAAATACAAAGATAACCTCTTCGGAAGAACTGTTGGATATTGTAAAAGATATTCGCAATAATGAGCGCAAAATACGCCGTATTGAGCAGGAGGCTTCAGCCGGAGCCGAGGATATTCTTGAATGGGGAAAACAAATATCGCAAGGACAGAGGAAAATAGCAATAGCCAAGAAGGAGCTTATAAATGCCAATCTGCGCCTTGTGGTATCAATAGCCAAGAAATATGCTAACCGGGGGATGCAATTTTTTGATCTCATACAGGAGGGCAATATTGGTCTCATTAAAGCTGTTGATAAATTTGAATACCGCAAGGGCTATAAGTTTTCTACATATGCTACATGGTGGATCAGACAGGCTATCACGAGGGCCATATCAGATCAGGCAAGAACCATTCGCGTTCCTGTGCACATGATTGAGCAAATAAACAAGGTAATGAGAGAGACGCGCCTCTTTCAGCAGGAATTTGGTCGCGAGCCGAACCATGAGGAACTCGCAGACCGTTTGGGCTGGACTGTGGCAAAGGTTAAGGCTGTCAAGAATGTGGCAAGAGAGCCTATATCTCTCGAAACGCCTGTAGGCGAAGAGGAAGACTCTCTGCTTGGCGATTTTATTGAAGACAAGGAGGTTGACTCTCCGGTCAACACTGCGGCCTATCGTTTGCTTCATGAGCAAATATCTTCTGTTTTAAGTACGCTCCCGGCCCGTGAACAAAAGGTAATAAGAATGCGTTTTGGTCTCGACGACGGGTATTCGCATACTCTTGAAGAGGTCGGTTATGTTTTCAAGGTTACGCGCGAGCGTATACGCCAAATTGAGGCAAAGGCTTTAAGGCGGCTGCGGCATCCTACCCGGGCAAGAAAACTCAAGGATTACCTTGATTATATGTAGGTTTCAGTATGCGTGCTGAACGTATAAAAACGGTTTCTATTATAGGCGCAGGCTCTTGGGGAACCGCCATAGGCAACCTGATAGCTAATGCCCATGAATCGATTTCTGTGAAAATGTGGGCATATGAAAAAAGCGTTGCCTATTCCATAAATAATTATCATGAAAATTCGGAATTTTTACCCGGGATTCCTCTTTCTCGCAAAATAACCGCGACGAACAGCCTCAAAGAGGCCTGTTCGAACGCTGATATACTCATTATAGCCACGCCGTCCAAAGTTATTCCGGATATAGTACAAAAGATGAGCCGCTATGTCACCGAAAAGACATGCCTTGGAACTCTCACAAAAGGATTTTGCAAAGTACAAGATAAGGTTTTAACCATATCGCAGACAATAGAATGGTACATACCCAAACTTCGCGGCCGTGTTGTGGCAATATCAGGCCCAAGCCATGCCGAGGAGGTATCAAAGAATTTTCATACATGTCTGAACGTGGCCTGTCGTTATGTGCCCAACAGAAAATTGTTTTGCCTCATCTTTGCCGACACTTACCTGCAGTGCAGGGAAAGCGATGATATTATAGGAGTTGAACTCGGCGGAACATTGAAAAACCCTGCCGCTATAGCGGCAGGGATGATTTCCATACTGCCCGGCTGCGGCGATAATCTTGCAGGAGCGCTTATAGCCGAGGCAATGAAAGAGATGATACGTTTGGGGCGTTTTTTTAACGCTAAAGATGAGACGATAATTGATATATCAGGTCTGGGCGACCTTGTGGCCACCTCTTTGAGTCAACACAGCCGCAACCGCAGATTTGGTCAGGATATTGCTAAGCAGCTTATGGAGAAGGGCAGCAAGGTTGGTTTTAGAGACCGTATTATGCTTCGATTTAACCCGAAAGCCGTCATCGAAAAGATGAACGAAAAAATGAACTATCTCGCAGAAGGCGCTTATGCTATTGAACCATTAATAGAGCTTGCTCAAAGCAACGATATTCCGGTGCCGGTATACAGGTCGCTTTACGAAGTATTGCTTAACAAAAAAGACCCGACGCTTCTTATTGAGACGATAAAAAACCCCGTCCGTTTTGAAGAGATATACAGCCAAACCAAAATTCATATAACCGAAAAGAAAAAAGGACTTGAGCGCGTCAAGGGGGGGGCGTTCAGGCATTTTATAATAGCCCGCGTAACCGATATGCTTTTTAAGCAGGGCAATTATTTGCCGGATGATAAGCTGACCCAAAAATTGTCGTCGTACAAAAAACACCTTGCTGAAATGCCCGAAAACTATGAGGAAAAATTATTACTTGATAGAATCATAAGTTCTTCCTCCAAAGAAAATGTTGAAGATATTCTTAGAATCTATCTGCGTTCCATGTCCGACAACTACAGAAGTTTGGCGTTTCGCATCTTCATGTTTTTGATTTATCTGGGACGCTTTTGGGCATGTTTTATTTCAAAAAGAAAAAAAATATCCATTGAAGGCAATATAGCTCAGCTAAAATCTTTTTGCAGCCTTGGCAACATTATATATATTCTTGACGGTCGAACACACTTTGATTTTATTCCGCTTCTTAAAAGCATCAGAAAAATAAAAATGCCCATACCGCGTTTTATGGTTTCCTTAACATCTTTATCAGGCAAATTTGAAACAGCCTTTATAAGATTAGCCGGCGGATTTATCTTCGATGAAAAAAAATACGCAAATCCGTTATATCGCCATCTTTTCTTTGCCTACCTTTCAACAATGGCGGAAAGCGGAGTGCCGCTTTTGTTATATCGCACATATGACGATGCAGGGATGCCTGAAACTATTTTGCAGATAATAAAAAAAAGTATGGTAGATCAAGCTGTCGAAATAATGATATCCCCCGTGTCTATTTCCAGAATGAGTGATAATTTCTCCAAACAGGCAGGCGTTTTCCCGTTGGTGAGACATCTGCGCGGCGGAATGATTCATCGCTTTTCAGATTTTATATTTCTCTCGGAATTTACCAAAGAAAATAAAGTCTCCGGTGAAATATTGCCCTCCTTAGAGGCTATATTCAGAAGCGACAAACCGTGTTATTCGCATGTTCTTATGGCAAAGGTCTTTTTAGAAAATAAAAATATTATATCAAAGAAAAATCTTGAGCCTGCAACGAAAGAGATAATCGATTCGGAGGGAATGACCGTTCATGGAAAATTGCGGGACAGCATAAATAACGGCATGGCCTGGCTCAGAAAAAAGAAGGTTATCAAAAAGACCGGAAACTATTACGTCATAAATGATGTGGAAGAAGCCAAAAGGCTTGCCGATTTATTCTGAGTTTACCTCAGATCAATATTCGTTTTTTCTTTGAGTTTTTCTGCTGCATATGCGGCATATGGAAAAAGGCGGAAAGAGCCTGTAAAGAGAAACAGGGAATCTTTCGTTATTTTTTTTTCAATGTATAATATAAGTTCTTCCGAAGAAGTTATTATTTCTCCATTGAACTGTTCCGGCCTGTATGCCCTTGCAAGTTCAAATTGGTAATATACGACATCTTTACAGATTGCGTTTATTGAGTCGAGCATTACGGAATGTTTTTTGTCTTCCATGAAGGCGGTTATGGCCGTTATTTTTTTTTGCGGGTACGCCGATGAAAGCGCCTTTGCAAGCGAAGAGACGGCAGCCGGATTATGTGCAGGGTCGTATATCATAAGCGGATTTTGGCTTAAGATTTGAAAACGTCCGGGAGGATTAAAACCGCTTACGGCTTGGGTAGAACGTGAGGCGGTTATTTTTTCAAACGAACCTGAAAGAAGCATGGCTGCCGTAATGGCGCAAGATGTATTTTCGATTTGCTCAAAAACCGGCGAGTCTATTGTTATATCTTTAAGCAAGACATCTTGCTGTGGATCTATTTTTAATCTAAGGTCATAGATATAGCCGGTATGCTTTTTTCTTATATTTACAGCCTCAAAGCCGCCTCCTGCGGCATAAAAAGGCGACGATTTGGCGAGGCACTCATCCCTTAGAATGCTTGTTATTTCATCCGATGTGTTTGATGTAACAAGAGGCCTGCCTGCTTTTATTATACCGGCCTTTTCGGCGGTAATCTTGCCGAGCGTATCGCCCAGAATATCGGTATGGTCGAGCGATATTGAGGTTATGACCGAACAGAGCGGGTCTATTACGTTCGTTGAATCACGGCGGCCGCCCAAGCCTGTTTCTATAACGGCGATATCGACCTTATATTCTTTAAAATACAAAAAAGATGTTGCCGTTACCATATCAAAAAATGTCGGCACAGCAGTCATTTTTTTTACGGCCGCCTCCGCTTTTTGCGAATAATAGGCAAATTTTTCTTCGCTTATCATTTCTTCGTCTATGCGTATTCTCTCGCAGATTGTTTCTAAGTGGGGCGATGTAAAGAGGCCTGTTTTATAGCCCGCCTGCGAGAATATTTTTGCAATGTAAAAGGCTGTTGAGCCTTTTCCGTTTGTTCCGGCTATATGTATTGCTGGAAAACTGTTTTGCGGATTGCCGAGCGATTCAAGCAATGTTGCTATGGCATCCTGCGAATAAGAGATGTAAACGTTTCTGTTTTCGTTATTGAGATATGAAGACAGGATTGTATCTGCGTTTTTCATAGGCGTCCGTATAAAAATTTTTCAGCCGCTGTTCGCATAACGTCCTTTGGGGCGTCAGAGCCGGTCCATATCCTGAACTGTTCAATGCCCTGATTGAGCAGCATTTCAAATCCTCTTATGGTTTTACATCCCTGTTCTTCTGCCATAGTAAGCAGGGCTGTTTTGTCCGGTTTATAGACAATATCAAATATGGTTTGTCCGCTGTGCAGCAATTTTTTTTCAAGGGGGCTTCTGCCGGAGTCTGGTTCCATTCCGACAGGCGTTGTGTTTATTATGATGTCAAAATCTTTTGTGTACTGCGGCGTAAGTTCTCCGGATGTGATACATGAAACGTTGTTATATTTCTGGCCAAGTTGGCTTGCCAGAGATGATATATGTTCTTTGTTTCTGCCTGTTACGGCAACTGTGCATCCTTGGTCAAGGAGGCTCCAGGCAATGGCCCGGGCCGATCCTCCGTTCCCTATTATAAGGGCGTTTGATGAGGCGAGTTTAATTCCTGATTTAGCTATAGCGGCACAAGCGCCTATACCGTCGGTATTATAGCCGCTTATGGTTCCGTTTTTGTTTACCAAAGTATTTACAGCGCCTATGGCTTTGGCTAATTCGTCAATTTCATCGATATATTCCATAACATCTATCTTAAAAGGAACGGTTACGCTTGCACCGGTTATGCCGAGGCTGCGCATGGATTCAACGGCTCTGCCTATATCGTCAGGTTCAAACGCGCAGTATATGGCGTCCAACCCGACAGCGGAAAAACCAGCATTATGCATCACCGGAGAGAGCGAGTGTGAAACCGGATTGCCGAATATACAGTAAATTTTTGTTTTTGATGTTATATCCATAAATTTTTTTAAATCTCTTTAGGACATATTGCCAATAGCTATTACAAGCAGATAGCAGCATGCCGCTATAATAAAATTAAAATCGGCCAATATTTCATATATGATGGATATCGGGTATTCAATTCTTGTCGTTACTTCCATAAGTATGATGCAATATAGTACTGGAATAAGAAGCAGAAAGAGAGCCGGAGAAGATGTTTGATAAGCCGCAAATAAACAGGCCATAATAGTCACAGCGCTTAAAATTCGGCCCAAAAATATAGTCCTTTTGCTGCCAAGCCATATCGGGAGGCTTACCCGACCGAAGATGAAGTCGCCCTGATATGCGACCGTTCCCATAATGAGGTGGCGATTGGTTATAATGCAGAGTATAAATGCCGCCATAAAAAGGATAAGGCTTGCATCCGGCCTGAATTGTATGGACGGCACAACGACTACAACGGTGAGCCATCCCAAATTGGTCACAACTTTTGAGCCGTACAGTTTTTTTATAAACGGCAGTTTTAGAGTATTAATGATTTTTTTTACGGGATGCGTAAAATAAATGAAGCCAAAGACAGATGAAAGAACCAAAAGTATAATTGAGACAGGCGAGTAGTCTCGTATAAAATAAAATGAAGCAGCGAGAAATATGAAGGAGAGCGGCATCAGATAATTGCCGAATTTTTTATATATTTTATATTTAGATGAATTGCTTAATTTAAGGAATTCCCTGTCAAAATAATTGTTTGTACTGTACATTGAAAATATATAAAGCATTGATATGAACGGAAGCGATGGGAATGCCGCAATTGTCCCTTTTGATTGAATAAAGAGCGCTGAAAAGAAGGCGAATACAGCCGAGAGCAAATTAGTTCTTACAAGAAATTCGGCGAGGTTTTTTATGCCCCTGAACAGAGGGTTGCGCTTCTTGTATTTTATGGCATAGAGTTTTTCCAATACATTGTTTATGATCCAACCCGGGGTTGATGCGCCGGCTGTCACAAGAACGTATTTTGAGTTTTTTAAATCCTCAAATGAAAGTTCTTGTTCGGTCTCAATATGAAATGTTTTTATTGCATAAACAAAGCCTATTGTAGCAAGCATTGTTGTATTTGCCGAATTTTTACCGCCTACTACTATTAGCGTGTCTATGCCATTCTTTATGGCTTCATGCACATCGGTCTGGCGGTTTTCAGTCGAGTCGCATATTGTATTGACAACCGTCATATTGGAAAGTTTGTCCTGTAGTTTTTTTTCAATCGAACTGAAAAGTTCCCGGTCAATGGTTGTTTGCGAAACAAGAAGGTATTTAGCGGCCTGTGGTATATTGCCGGCTTCTTCTAAAGAAGACAAAACAGTTACGCCTGCCGTTGCAAAACTTTTTAGTCCTACCACTTCGGCATGGCTGTCGTCTCCTATGATTATTGTGTGGCATCCGTCGGCAGAATATGTCTTGATTGTAGATTGGACGCGCGCGACCTTGGGGCAGGTAAGATTGAATATCTTTGAAGCAGATTTTTTTATTGCCTTCAGTTCATGAATAGGCACTCCATGGGTGCGCACGGCAATACTGTGGCCTTCGATGTTATCAAGCGAGTGTATCGTCTTTAAACCGCGGTTTTCCAATATTTTGACTGTCTGTGGGTTATGGATAAGCGGCCCATAGACAAATATTGTATCATCTGATGAGTTGATTTCTTCTACGACCCGCGAGACGGCATTTTTTACCCCAAAACAGAAGCCGGAATGTTTAGCCAAAGCTATTTTCATGTTATTTTTCCGGGTCTGTTTCAAACGGGGGGATTTCAGATGTTCCTCTGTTGTAAGGGTCTCCAAGTTGTGATTTAGGTTTAGCGATTGTTCCGGTTAATAAAAGGGTTGGTTTGCCTGAAGCGTCAGTGAAGATTTTCGGCATGGGTATTCCGCCAAAAACGAGAGAATCAGGCTCGGCCGATATTTTGAGGTTCAATTTTGAATTGTCAAAGGCAGCCAGAAAAGGCTCTAAAGTCACATTCCCCGTTATTCTGCCGCGAATATCTTTTCCTGAAGCAGTGAAGTTTTTTATAGTAAACAAGCGGTTTGCTAAAGAGGAGTCTATATTGATTGATGATATTTTTGTGGGCTGCGGAAGTTGGAAACCGCTGAAAAGAGCGGCGTCTGCCGTTATCTCTATATTATTGATTCTTGCCTTTATTGTGCCGTCGGACGGCGCTGCCCGCGGCTTAATGATCTTTGATTTTGGCGTTGTCCATGATTCGTCTATTTTTAGTTCAAGGTTTAAATTAATTGCGTGTTTATCAGCGCTTTGGTTTTTCGATGAGGAGGTTGATTTTTCGTTTGGATTAATCGAACATTCTATTTTGAGTTTATCAGATGAGTAGAACACACGGTCAGCCAGTATGGTTGCCCGAATTTTTTTTCTTATAAGCGATATAAACGAAATATCGGCTTTCAGGTTGTTTATCAAAACTGAGTCATCATTCATAAAAGTTATGGCAAGAGTTTCGGCATAAGATTTCCCCAAGAGACTTATGTCCATTTGTTTCACCGTTATGTTTTTGAATTCTTTGCCTTCCAATTTTTTTAGCTGCTTCATAACGATTATTTCGAATGGGAACGTAAATACGGTAAAGAGTACGGTAAGTATTAAAGCTAGTATGATATAGCGTTTAAACCCGGGAAGGCGCGTTATCTCCTTTAATTTTGAAGGAATTTTTTTTACAGCGGTTATAAATATATTCAAATTCATAGTTGCCCGTTTGTATAACTTTCAAAAACTATTGTTATGTCATAGTTGTTGCGTTCTTTGATACCTTGATTTATTCTCAGCGATGATATCTTTATAAGTTTATCAGAGTTTTCCATAGAATAAATAAAGTCTAATGCGGCTTTTATGTTTATTCCTTCAAATTTTACTTGGGTGGTTGTTTTTTTTAATTTATTCTGTATATTTGCGTCACTTTCTCTGTTATATACTTTGTTATTTTGGATGCCGAATCTGGCGGCGTATTCTTCAACGAGTATTGATGCGCCGCTGCTTTGTTTCATGAGCCGTTCGTAGTTCTCTTTCTTTTCTTTTATGTTACGATATTGGGAATAAACGGATTCTAATTCATTTACGCGCGACTGGGCTTCTGCTCCCGAGCCGACAGTTGATTTTCTGAAATTCAGGTAGGGATCTATAACTATATAAAATAAAACTACTGCGCCTACAAGAATGCACAGCGCTATGAGCAGTTTTTTCTCTCTTGGCGAGAATACTAACATTTATTCTGTTTCCTTTTTTTTCTTTATAGTCAGGGTGAATGATGATGTCCCGCCTCTGGAGCCTTTTATATTCGGCGCAACAGATGCAAATTT
>Ga0099364_10003435_pt1 | contig 24583 bp, 22 predicted proteins | sample TergutTh196P3_FD_73070 | JGI IMG/M metagenome (GOLD analysis project Ga0099364, IMG submission 73070) | Microcerotermes parvus P3 segment gut microbial communities from Pointe-Noire, Republic of the Congo - Th196 P3 | ecosystem: Host-associated > Arthropoda: Insects > Digestive system > Gut ...
GACGGAAGTATTGACCGCCGTTGCAAAACCGATTGTCGCGTCGGTGCCAAGCAGGTCATTGTCAATCGTGCCGGGCAACCCGATGACCTGACCATTCCAAACTCTCGAAAGATCAAGTGCCCCCGCCAGTGTGCCGTTTCCACCGGTTGGAATCATCGCATCAACATGGTACTTGTTCAGGACTTCAACCGCCCGTTGGATTCCTTCCGGCGTCGAAAACCGTTGACTGCGACTGCTGTGCAGGATCGTACCGCCCTTATTGGAAAGACCGGACACGGCACGTAATCCCATAAAAATTGTGCCGTCCGGCTGAAGATAAAACTGTTCATTGAGCAACCCCTCGTAACCGTGCATGATTCCGAGAACTTCATCGCCGACAGAAACCGCCGCCCGGACAATCGCCCGCAAGCAGGGATTCATTCCCGGGGCGTCACCGCCGCTACACAAAACCGCAATACGCATCGCAACTCCTTATATCATCTTGATTATGGTTAAATCATCAGTTCCGTTCCGAAACCAACATCCTGGAAATTATAACATAAAAAGACGACCATCAACAACGAAAATATTTTGATTTTTGCGTTGGTTTTAGGACTCACGCCAAAATAAGTTGTTCGGTAAATCAGAGCCGCGACGGTCACGGAGCGGTTATTCCGCTCGATAACTCTCGCGGCTCTGATGAAAATGTTCACGTTATTTTTGCGCGACTCCTTATTGTTTTGCGTGAATTCCATCCATCGGGAGATTCTCTTTTGCTGCGGGATTTGCTACAATGGAACCAGGAAATTTACAATCACAATTCTTTCTTGATTAAGGAGAAATGACCATGCAACGACGAGACTTTTTAGCCACCGCCGGTTTGGCCGCATTGACTGCCGCGCTTCCTCTCCATAAGAGCTTCGGACAGGAAAAGAAAAAAGCGAAAATCCTCTATTTCAGCCGTTCACAGGGCTTTGAGCACGACCCGGTCAAGCTGATCAACGGCGGACCGAGTGTGTCGGACAAAGCCTTCGCCCAATGGGGTGCAAAGAACAATGTGGAATTTGTCTGCACGAAAGACGGCACCATTTTCGATGGCGACCTCAACCAGTTCGACGGATTCGCGTTTTACACGAGCGGCGATTTGCTGGTGGAAAAGGCAACAGACGGTTCCAAGCCGATATCCCCGGAAGGCAAAAAACGCTTCCTCAAGGCCGTCGAAGACGGCAAAGGCTTTGTCGGCTACCATTCCTCGACGGATACGTGGCGAACCGCTGGCCCGCCGTTTGAAAACCAGGACAAAGTTGATCCTTATATCACCATGATCGGTGGCGAATTTATCAGACACGACGCCCAGCAGACAGCCCCGATGGTCATCACTCAACCCACCGATCTTCCGTGGCTCAAGGACAAGGGCGAAGCGTTTGACTTGTGGGACGAATGGTATGCCCTCAAGAATTTCACCAAAGACATTCACGTCATTTTGGTCCAGGAAACGAAAGCCATGGTTGGCCCGAGCTACGACCGTCCGGCGTTTCCTGCCACTTGGGCCCACCTATACGGCAAAGGCCGCGCGGCCTACACCTCAATCGGCCACCTCAACAGCATCTGGGAAGACGACAATTACGCCCAATTTTTCGGTGAATTGATTGAATGGTCTGTCGGACGTTTCGACATGGACCTGACGCCGAATATGGACAAGGTCACGCCGGAAGCAAACATCCTCCAGCGAAAATCATGAACGTAGAAAACCGTGAGATCAGAATAAAATGACGTGTTCTGAATCAAATGTTTAGCCGCGTCACCCTGTGACGCGCATTTTCGAGGCAACAATGCTTGATCGTGACGAATATGTGGAACAGGTGTTTTTTTTCAGCGCGTTTCGTGAACGGGTTGAAACGGATGTGCCGGCGCAGGATGCGCTCGCCGTATTGCGTACCGAAGTTTTAGCCGCAACAAAGCTCCCCATGGCGATTGACGTGATGTTGATTGAGGTCAGGCATTCCGGTTTGATTTCCCCCGCGATGTCACAATTGAAGCATTATTTTACGCCGTTTCAAACTTATGTGATTCAAAAATCCGAAGAGCCGGGCGGGAAGTTTGATTTTCGTGTTGCATTGCAAATTCTTGAAAACGAGGCAAAATATCGTTCGGAATCGCCGACACCACAAGGTCTCTTCTTTTACGAGTTTGAGGCTCTTTGCCGCAACAAGCTCGGTTATGAAGACGGACTGGCGGCGATTTCGCACGATCCGGTTTTTGACGAGTCGTGGCGGAATTGGATTCTCTCGCTGCACGACGATCTGGGTGCGATCGACTTTGCGGAAATGATCTTTCAGCGGAGTGAATTTTGTGTTCAGAAACCGACCGGACCGCTCCTTTTTTCCGAACGCGAAGGCCGTATTGCCCATGCAACCATTGGTCGTGACCCGACTTATCTCTTTTCCGCGTTGTCTCGCCATTTGAGCTATCCGGAAGTCCCACGACAAAAACGGGTGGTGGAAGAAGAAAATCTGATCCCACAACTCAAACGCCGCATCGAACTCTTGGAAAATCGTTTGATTTTACTTGAAGAAGAGTTGCGCGGCGGCATCAACTTGAATCGTTACTACGTCAAGGATGAATAAATTTCTGTTTTTCAAGCATGTCGATTGGTTTGGGACGAACATCTCTCCGGAAATCGGGGAAAAGTCTGTATTTTTGCCGGAGATGACTGCATCAACGCCGGGAATGGGGTAATATTTCCCGTCGATTTCATGTATCACACAATAGATATGCCATCGCATCAGTCAGGATTACCAAGCAGGTGCAAGGGACGTTCCATGAACCCCATCGAACAGACAATTCTGTACATCAAAGATCGTCGCAGATTGGATTCCGCCGTGATATTGGCGAAAACTCCCGGTGTGCGGCAGGTTGATGAAGAAGAGCTGATCGGTTGGGCTTTCGATTTTGAGGGAGATTGTCATCTTGACGGCAAATTGGGAATTGAAACACCTGGTCGGGAATCAGGTGTGACCGATTCGGGAACCGAACCGCATCTTTACTTTCACCCGCTTCCCAGCGGATGCCATGCACTTGGTCACCTGTCACCGTGTCACAATTCCGATGGTAATTCCATCGGCCTGATTTCCCATTGTCTCATCGTGGCGCCACGGCTGTTACGAGCGTTTCACAACAATATTCTGATGATCCACCAGGCATTGGTTGCCCGCAAACATTTTCAATTTCTGGTACCGGACCATCCCGATGACGTGTCCTCATTTTCCATCGTGCCCATCAAGATGGGCGTCCGTCACACTCCCGTCATCACAACGGACTTGCTGGAAGCCATTCGTGATTACCCCGGTGCAGAGGTTTTCGCCCATTTGTTGTCGTCCTCCATCAATTCGGTGTGCACGTTTATCACAAGGTTGTCGCCTTCGATCCCGTTGATCAACGGTGTCATCCAATGCCTGCCGATTCCTTTGCGTCCCGAATTGTCGTTTGCCACGTCCTTGCATTTTTCGGCTTTGCGTCCACTGCGGCTGATCGCCGCCCGGGAAAGCAGCCGGAATATCAGAAGCATTTGCCGCCAATACGCGATTCCGTTTTTCCATTTGGTCCATTTCGACATCCATGTCCTCCGTGAAAGACTCCTGGCCAACCGGGATTGGGCCACCCTGGTCTATTCCGTACTTGAGCGGGGACTCTATCACGACTTTGCCCGATGCCTGACAGACAAGCTGAAATACTGCTCGTTTGAGACGCAACGCGGAACTCCCGACTGGAATTTGCTCAATCGCGTCAGCGAATCCTTGTTCGACGAGTGGTTCCATGACGGGAAAGGCGTGACCGACGAGGAGATCATCGGTGGTAAAATGCCCCCAGCCGTGGAAGAGTCGGGCAGTGGCTTGAATGATGAAAACCAACGTTTGCGCGGGGATGCTTCTCATTGGCATCGCCATCCGGAAAACGACTCGCAACACGGCTCGGTGATCAAAGAAACCGACTTGGACGCCATCGCGGAACAGCTTCTCCCGTTGTCTTCGTTCACGAAGCAACCGATCTCCAGAAGCCGCCAGGTGTCGCAAAGGCGGTTGGCCAAGCAGTTTCCCCAATACGAACGGGAAATCCGCCACCTGGATTCACTTCTTGCCCGGTCGTTGTTCGGCGATACCATGGCACTGGAGTCTCTGAACGAATCGTGGCGGGAATTGCGAAAGCGTTTGCCATTTCATGACGTCGAAGTCATTCGTGAAACCTACCTGCACCTGGTTCAATCCATCATCGTGCAACCGCGAGATCCGGAATATCCCAAGCCCCCGCGACGTACCATCGACTCGCTGGAAGTGATGAACATCTTTCTTCAGGAATGACGCCAACGCAGAGCGTACTCCGGGCGTTACACTTTGCGTTTCCTTGCAACCACAAATGCGCCGATGCCACCCAGTCCCCAAATGAGAAGTGAGGCTGGCTCAGGGACATCCGAAGAATGTGTCGTCTTGGCCACGTAGAGGAAGTCCTGTCCGTTGCGGACGTGTTTGCCGCGTTTGCCATTTTGATTTTTTTTTTCTCGCAGAGGACGCGGAGTTCGCAGAGAACACCCTCTGCGGCCTTTGCGATCTCTGCGAGAAATTTCGTTTTCATCGTGTTCCGGCAAACGGGGAATTCAAGCTTATTCGGGGTTATGGCGTGACCGGCGCGGCGACGCATGACAGTGTGCCGTATCTGGACACGATGCCGGAAGAACCTGCGTATCCTGGTCAGGAGGCGTTTGCGGAATCGGCATATGCCAGCAAGGATATCCATGAGAAATTATTGCAACGCGGTTATAGAAGGGTATCAGAATCCAACCGTAATGTACAAAAAATAAAGAGCCGCAACTCTTTGGAATTACGACTCTTAGCAACTACTTTCGAGTGTTTTCAGGTGGTTTCAACACTCTGGAAAATGCCGAAAAGAGGACTCGAACCTCCACCGGGTATAATCCCGACCAGGACCTGAACCTGGCGCGTCTGCCAATTCCGCCATTTCGGCTCATTTCTGATGTTCCAAAAGATACACCTCATAAACATTATGATATCCTGATTCACGACTTTGGCAAGGGTGGGCTTAATGAGACATGCCACCGGGTGTACAATTTTGCGCATCTCCTTGTTCCCATCGGGGACGCACAAGATAACCGGAGGTGAGGTGTACTCGCCGAACCATCGGAAAAAGAAACACGAAATCATTCCAAACCCGCAAGGGGCAACACACACTGGATGGTAAAATATTTGCACTTTTCTTCCAAATCTGGTTGCAACAGGACATACATTGCGTGGTTTTTGGCTATTTTTCGAGGTGACCATAAATAAATCCTGTAAAATGTTCCGATTTTGGTAATACGTTGAGCTATATTATTCCTTAGAGAAGCAAAATATTGTTCGCTTATCTTGCTGACCTATACCGTGATTCACTCTTGCCAATCGGAAATGATTTGCCAGGTTGTATATCCAATGAAAAAATCGCAAAATGTTCACATCCGCACTCTTGTGGAGACTATTGTTGTTTGCTGGTTGGCATTTGCCCAATTCCCAATTTTATCACAAACGGTAGTGCCACAGCCTGTCACTGGGTCCGATAGGGTCAATCGGATGGTCGGTGGCAGCAGTGTTTTACCTCTACCGATTGGGTGTCCTGCAACGAGCCAAACCACAAATATTGACACAAAAAGTACTTTCACAATATCGAAACGCTATTCACCCGTTACGGTCAGTCACGGCAATTGGTTTGATGCCGCGAGATATCGGAGTGTTCCGGTCAGGATCTATTTGCCGACACAGGTTCAGGAAAAATGTCCAGCTATTATCTTTTCACATGGTTTGGGCGGTTCCAATGAAAAATGTGCCTATCTCGGTCTGGCGTGGGCTTCACAGGGTTTTATTTCCGTACACGTTCAGCATCCTGGCATTGACGAACAGGTTTGGAAAGGTAAGATTCGACCTGTCAAAGAATTGAGAGATATGTACAGCCAACACTGGTCAGGACGAACCCAGGCGAACGATATTCGATTTGTCCTCAATCAGCTTGATTGGCTTGCTGCGGGTGAGAGTTCATTTGGGCAAATGCTCGACATGACACGAGTTGGAGTTGCCGGTTACGATCTTGGAGGTTTGGCCGCGATGCTTGTTGCCGGACAAACGCCGCCTGATCGGGGACCATCGTTGCACGACCCGCGAGTCAAGGCAATTGTCGTCATGAGTCCGCCGGTTGCAGATCAAATGACGTTTGCACCTGTGTCGTATGGAGCGATGACAACCCCGGTCCTGTTTTTTACCGGAACGGAAGACGATGGTGTGGTCGGCTCAACAAAAGCACCGCAACGCCGTATTCCTTTCGACTATATGCAGGGACAGGACCGTTTTCTGATTACGTACCAGGACGCGGGTCATTTGATTTACAGCGGTCATTTCCGGCCAATGAAAAGCCTCGACGATCAAAAATATCAGGCCAATATCGCCCAGGCGTCATCGTTGTTTTGGTGGGCATACCTCAAAGAGGAACCGGCGGTTTACGCATATTTCCATGGCCGGTCGCTGGGGAGTATTGTGGGGACGCTGGGGCGGATCGAACGTCGGCTCGGCGGAAGTAGCATCGACAATAGCAGTAACGTTGTGCAGCCGGAATCACACGATCAAGCATTTGCGCCAACCCCACCGCCGATTGATACACTGGTACGGTGATCCGGTATCAGTTTCTGCCTTCAATAAGGACACATAATGTAAAGGTCAAGTCCATGAATATTCTCGTTACCGGCGGGGCCGGTTATATCGGTTCCCATGCAGTCAGGCAACTCTGCGAAGCGGGACACGAAGTCGTCGTGCTTGACAGCCTTGTCACCGGTCACCGTGAGGCCGTGCCGGATGAAGTGCCGTTTTATCAATACGATTTGGCACAAACCGGTCCGATCACCGAACTGCTCGTCAAGCATCAAGTTGATGGCGTCATGCACTTTGCCGCACTCGCCCTGGTCGGCGAATCGGTCCGGCAACCGCTGATGTATTACGCCAATAATACTGCCGGTGCCGTCAGTCTGCTGACCGCGATGAAAAACGCGGGCGTCAAAAAATTCGTGTTCAGTTCAACCGCCGCCACCTACGGCGAACCGAACGAAACGCCGATTTATGAAACAACAGCACAAACGCCGATCAACCCGTATGGCCGCTCAAAGTGGTTCACGGAACAGATGTTGTATGATGAAGCCCATGCCGACCCGATGTTCGCGTTGACCATTTTCCGCTACTTCAACGTGGCCGGTGCAACCACTGACGGAACTATTGGCGAAGCTCATGATGTCGAAACGCACCTGATTCCGAATATCCTGTTTGCCGCGATGGGAAAAAAAGACAAAATTTCGGTTTTCGGTACGGACTACCAGACGCCGGACGGAACCTGTATCCGCGATTACGTGCATGTCGATGATCTGGTCAATGCCCATCTGTCAGCCATGACCGCACTCACGCCCGGCGATGTCCGCGTTTACAACCTTGGCAGTGGCAACGGTTATTCCGTCCGGGAAATCCTGGACGCGGCAAAAATTGTGATACAACACGAAATCCCGACGGAATACGTTGATCGCCGCAAAGGTGATCCAACCGTCCTGCTTGCGAATTCGGACAAGGCGAAACGCGAACTTGGCTGGAATCCGAAATACACGGACATGAAGGAAATCATCGAAACCGCCTGGCGTTGGCATATCTCGCATCCGAATGGGTTTGCGAAATAGTATTGGCTTCTCATGGCAGGGGTTCTCATGCTCGGACGGTCATGCCGTGACCGTACAACCATACAATCAACTATCCCATGAAATACGCGATCATTATCCCGGACGGTTGTGCCGATCATCCGGACGATTTTACTGACGGGCAAACGGCTCTGCACGTCGCCGAAATGCCGAATATCGACACTTTGGCACATCGTGGCATTGTCGGGCAATCTTATAACGTACCGCCGGAATTGTCACCGGGGTCGGATGTGGCGACGCTCAGTCTGTTGGGCTATGATCCCCGTGTCAATTATACCGGCCGCGCGCCGCTTGAGGCGATTGCCCAGGGCATCCCGCTCGGCGAAAACGACTGGGCCGTGCGCTGTAATCTTGTCACGATTGTTGGCGACGTGATGCAGAGTTTTACCGCCGGACACATTTCGAGCGATGAAGCCGCCGAACTACTCAACACGACCGGCCGCGAAATTGCGAAAATCGCCGATGGCAAAGTCGAGTTTTTTCCCGGCGTCAGTTACCGCAATTTGATGCTGTATCGCGGGTGTGACGCGAACGACATTCCGTTCGATCAGGCAACGCGGACGTCGGCACCACACGATTACACGGACAAGAATACTGAGTCTGCTTTGCCGCAAGGTTGTGGGAGCGAGCTACTCATCCGGCTGATGCGTGAGAGTGAACGCCTGTTTGCCGGACACCCGGTCAATCGTCGCCGTGTCGAATCCGGCAAGCCCCCGGCAACGCAGTGCTGGCTTTGGGGACTTGGCAAACGCCCGAACCTTGTGCCGTTTGCCGGGCGGTTTCCCGGTGTTTGCGGCGCGATGATCTCGGCGGTCGATTTGCTCGTCGGCATCGCAAAATTGATCGGCTGGGACCGCATCGACGTACCCGGTATCACCGGCTATGTTGACACGGACTACGCGGCCAAGGGACGATATGCCGCTGATGCACTCGACCGCTACGATCTGGTCTGTGTGCATGTCGAAGCCCCCGACGAAGCATCGCATGAAGGCAACTTTGAGAAAAAAGTCAAGTCCATGCAGGACATCGACGCGATGGTCGTGCCGCCGATTGTCGAAAAACTCCAATCATTCGGCGATTGGCGTATTCTCATTTCGCCGGACCACCCGACGCAGATTTTCACAAAAACACATTCGCACGGCCCCGTGCCATGGGTTGTTGCCGGAAGCGATGTGCCGATGTTTGATCTGGGTGACTATAATGAGTTGTCTGCGGCTCAAGGTTCACATTGCTTTAAGTGTGGCTGGAAATTGATGAACTGGTTTCTTGGCAAAAACGAGGCGTAAGCCGATGGTAGCAGGCGTTTTACCCCTTCGGGACTTCGTGCCGTCTGTCATTCTCCAATGGCTGGAAATTTAACAACGGTTTTATCTGTTTTTCCAACCATGAAACAAGGGGCAGAGCCTTGAAATTTCGTAAGGACTCGCGCACCGAATGCGGTAATGTCTGCACGTCCGGATCTGTGGGAGCCCCGGAGGAGCAATCCCCAAGGCCACCCGGTCGATGTTTTGAATCGCCGTCCGACCCGGTTGAAACGCGGCGAACTTTTGCAAACACGTTTCGATGACATCCTCATGACACTCGAACTGCATCAACCACTGCCGGAACGCCTCGCGACTTGCCTTTCGTGATGCCTCTTCGATAAGTTTAACAACGTTTTCGGCCTCGTCGGCGGTCAAATTTGGCCCAATGTTTCCGTGCCTCCAATCCAAAATGAGCTTGACTTTCTGCGTTTCCTGATCGATCATGACATCCGCCTTCATGGCACGGATTCCTTTTTGTAGGTTGTCATTTGTTGTGTTTCAAACTGTTACAATCCAAAAAATGGAATCGTTTTGCAAGACCATTTTCAACCCATTTTACCAGGATTGCGTAAGTTCAAAGTTGCACCTAAATCCCATAAGACAAGACTGTAGTGACGTTATGGATGAATTGCCATTGACACACCTTGGAAAATCCGGCAAACTGTATGTTATGGCTTTGAAATCAATGAGGATGCATACCAGTCACCGGTCCATCCCAGCCCGATTCGAATGAATCGCTACGAAAACCCGTAATAAACTCCGATCACGCATTATGCAAAGAGTTTCGCACCTTTGCGCCACCACGACTACACGGTGATGCAATTCCTGCGTCGATTAAATTTCCTGGCAAGCACACCGGTCCGGATGTTTGAAGCCCGCTTCGTATGGGTAAGGCAGGCGATGGACAATCGTCGATGTGTTGTCACTCTTTCTCTTTTGCCGTTTTCATTTCGATGAACGTTTTGGCGATCAGTGTCACGATGGCGAGCATGGCCAGCAGGGATGCGACAGCGAAGGCGGCTGGATAATTGTTGTCGCCGAACAGGTTTTCGATGTGCAATGGCAGTGTGCAGGTTTTTCCACGATATCTTCCTGAAATTACGGCGACTGCACCGAATTCACCCATCGCGCGGGCGTTGCACAAAATGACACCGTAGAGCAACCCCCATTTGATGTTCGGGAGTGTCACCCGCCGGAAAATCTGCCAGCCGTTCGCGCCGAGAACCCGCGCGGCGAGTTCCTCTTCCGTTCCCTGCGATTGCATGACGGGAATGAGTTCGCGCGCGACGAACGGGAAAGTCACGAACAGAGTCGCGATAATCACTCCGGGTACGGCAAAGATGATTTCGATTTGACGAGATTCGAGAAATGTTCCAAACCAGCCATGCGCTCCAAAAAGCAGAACAAACAGCATGCCCGCCACGACCGGGGAAATTGCAAACGGCAGATCAATGATCGTGATTAATACCGATTTTCCGGGAAACTCGAATTTCGCGATGCACCAGGACGCGGCCAGTCCGAACACAACATTGACCGGCACGGCAATGGCTGCCGCAAACAGCGTCAGGTACAGGGCACGCAGTGTGTCCTTCTCGGCCAGTGATTCGATGTAATATCTCACACCGCTGCTGAACGCTTCGAAGATCATAAACAGCAGCGGCAACAGCAGGAACAACAGCACAAAACTCAACGCAATGCCGATGAGCAGATATCGTACCCAGCGAGGCTCGGTTGTTGCGTGGTCTGCGGCAGTTCGGATGGTTTGGTTATCTTGTGGCATGATGATGTGTATAACACTTTGCGATCTGCGATTGATATCACCTTGTTTCGCGATATTTTCGCGTTCCCCAGAGTTGCAGTATGTTGATGACGAACAGCAGGGCAAATGAAACAATGAGCATCGTTGCCGCGATGGCAGTGGCACCGGGGAAGTCGTATTCTGCGAGTCTCGTATAGATCAGCACCGGCGTGATTTCCGATAAGTACGGGGTGTTGCCCGCAATGAAAATCACCGAGCCGTATTCGCCGATGCCCCGCGCAAAGGCCATCGTAAAACCTGTCAGGAGAGCGGGTAACAACGTCGGAAAAATGATCTTCCAAAATGTCTGCCAGCGCGACGCGCCGAGGCTGGCGGCAACCTCTTCGAGTTCACGTTCGATGTCGTCGATGGCCGGCTGCACTGCGCGGACGACGAAAGGAAGTCCGATAAACGTCAGGGCAACGTAAATTCCGAGTGTGGTTTGGGAAACCTGAAATGGCAACAACTGCCCGATCCATCCTTGATGCGTGCCGTGATTCGCGTAAAGGATGGAAAGCGTGATCCCCGACACGGCGGTTGGCAATGCGAAAGGCAGGTCAACCATCGCGTCGATGAACCGCCGCCATGGGAAGGTGTATCGCACAAGAACCCAAGCGACGATGAAACCGATCACGGCATTGGTCAGTGCGGCAAAGAGCGACATCGAAAACGTCACCCTGAACGAAGCCAGCGCACGTGGGTCGGAAACGGTTTTCCAAAAATCGGACCAACCCATCCCCGCCGCTCGAAGGAACAATGCCGCCAGCGGAATCAGCACGATCAGACTCAGGTAAACGACGGTAAACCCTATCGTCAACCCGAACCCGGGTAATACGCTGTGTCTTTTGAGTTTTTTATTTGGCACGAGGTTTTTTCAGCCACGGATTTTTTTCTTTTCTATTTTACATTAATCCTGATTGTCATGGAAGTATTCCGGCTTGGCTATGCCATGCTCCTGCTTCAATTCTCGATTCTCTTACAGATCCAAAACCTGCGGCAAAAAACAAAGCATTCCTGATGTTTCAGCCACAGACTAACACGGATAAAACACGGATTTTATGAGCAGACCGGAATCCAAAACCATAATCTTCATCCGCTTCGTTCTGAAAAGCACAACTGCGATGATATTAAAAGATGATATTAAAAATTGTGGATTTCGGATTTCAACTCCCTGTGAAAAAATCCGTGTTTTATCCGTGATAGTCTGTGGCAATGGTAAATACAACAATCGTGGCGGAAGCTCACCTTCCCGCTTTGATAATCAACTGGTCATACGTGCCGCCGCTGGAAAAATGCTCTTTTTGTGCTTTCGACCAGCCGCCGAACACCTTGTCAATCTCAAACAATTCCAAATTCGGAAACTGATTCGCGTATTTTGCGGCCACTGTGCCGTCTGTGGGACGGTAATAGTTTTTTGCGATGATTTCCTGGGCTTCCGGTTCATACAAAAACTTCAGATATGCCTCGGCAAGGTCTTGGGTCCCTTGCTTTTTCACGTTTTTCTCGACCAGAGCGACCGGCGGCTCCGCCAGGATTGAAATCGACGGCGTGACGATCTCAAAATCCTCTTTTTCCTTGCCTGCCAGACATAAAAGTGCCTCATTTTCCCATGCCAGGAGTACGTCACCCATGCCATTACGGACAAAGCGGTTCGTTGAACCACGCGCTCCCGTGTCTTTGGCAGGGGCTTTCGCCTCCGAGAACATTTTCTGCACGAATTCCGCAGCTTTTTGGTGGGCTATGGCAACTTCGTCCGCACGGGCCGGGTCGGACAGAGCTTCCAGACCACCAAGTTCTTTCTTCAACATATATCCCCAAGCCGCCAAATAGTTCCACCGGGCCCCGCCCGAAGTCTGCGGATTGGGCGTCACGATGGTCACATTGTCTTTCAGAAGGTCCTCCCAATCGTAAATCTCTTTCGGGTTCCCTTTTCGGACAAGAAAAACGATGGTCGAGGTGTAAGGGCAACTGTTGTGCGGCAATTTCGATTGCCAATCATTCGGAATCAAGTCTTTCCCATGTTCAACAATGGCATCAATATCATAACCTAGTGCCAAAGTCACAACGTCAGCCGCATTACCTTCGATGACACTGTTGGACTGGGCCCCGGACCCTCCGTGGCTCTGATTGACCCGGATTTTTTCGCCTTTTTCCCGTAACCAATACTTTTCAAACGACTCATTAATATCTTTGTACAGTTCGCGAGTGGGATCATAAGACACATTTTGAATTTCGCGGTCATATTTCGAACACCCGCAACAACTCGCGATTGAAATCACGCAACATGCAAGTACCAAAAGAGTGAATTGCCATTTCATTTTGAATTTCCTTTTATTTTTCATTGGCTTTGAGAAGTCCCCAATCGGCGGAGACAAGATTTAACCTGCATTATAGCAGGTTTTGTTCCAATGTTAAAGTACGATAACAGCGTCTATGGCAATAAAGTGTAATATTTCCATGAAACGGGGTATCCTGTTTGCTCCACTTTTGCTAAACTGGCTTTGGAAGTGAATAACCTTCGTTCCACGAATTGAGATTTCGTGGCAGACTATTCCACAATTCAACATCCTTATCCATGCGTCAAACACTCTTTTATATTCCAGCCGAATTCTTCGGACTGCCGCTATTGGGGTTCAACGGTCTGTTGTTTTGGAGCTTTCTCCTTTGGGCGGCACTTTGGTGTGCCTGGACAGTAATGAAGCGGGGACTCAATTCGGACGATGCCGGTTTTGTCGTGGTTATCCTGCTGGTGGCTCTGGTCGCAGCGGTGTTTCTCCCAAAAATCGCCGTTCCCGATCACGGGTTGCCGATTCGCGGTTACGGAACGATGCTCGTGCTGGCGTTTTCAACCGCGTCAGGGCTGATGATTTATCGCGGCAGCAAAAAGCGTAACATTCCGAGCGACATGATGTTTTCCCTGGTACTGTGGTGTGTTGTTTCGGGATTGCTCGGTGCCCGCGTGTTTCATATCGTCGAGTATCTGCCATCGTACCTGAACAAACCCAACCCGATTGGCGAAATGTTGCTGTTTACCGAAGGCGGACTGGTTGTGTACGGCGGCATCATCGGCGGCATGTTCGGCACGGCGATTTTCTTTTGGCGGAACCGTCTCTCCGTGTTGGCCATGTACGATGTCATGGCACCGGCACTGTTGCTCGGCATCGCAATCGGGCGGCTCGGCTGCCTGATGAACGGTTGCTGCTACGGAACGGTTTGTGACGCATCCTGCGGTATCGTGTTCCCCCCGGAAGCTCCGGCCTATTTGGGGCAGGTATTTGACAACAAAACCTTTGTCGGCGGTCTCAAATTTGCCCCGTGGGAATCGTACAAAGTGACAACCCGGGAAACAACAGCCGGGAGCCAAGCCAATGGTGCGTTGAATATCCGTGAAGTGAAAAATCATGGCGGCTGTTCCTGTATCGGTCGCGGAAAGCGTGAGATTTCAAAAGCGGAACAGGAACGGCTGGACGCATTGCCCGCCATGATCGCGGAAGTCAAGTCGGGAAGCCCCGCCGAACAAGCCGGTCTGAAGCCGGGCATGATCGTTCAACAGATACAGCATCATGACGCCCGGGGATTCTTGATCAACGACGGTCTGGCCAAACAATTTTTCTATCAACTCTCGCTGGAGCAGCCGAACAGCAACGTGACACTGACCGTTATGCCGCCCGGCTGCACAACCTCACAGGTCTTTCGCTTTGCCATGACGCCGCCAGAAGTGTTGCCGGTTTACCCGACGCAAATCATGAGCTTTTTTGGTGCGATGACCTTATGCGGTTTGGTCCTGTTGCTGGAGCGTCTCAACAAACGCGACGGTTTCGCGTCGATGCTGTTCTTGTTCCTGTATTCGACCGGAAGGTTTTGCGTGGAATTTTTCCGCGACGACGAAGCTGCGTTCCTGCGCACGGGCATGTCGATTGCGCAAAACGTCAGCCTCGTAATTTTTGTTTTGGGGATCGTTGTCGCGATTTTCATTTTTACCCGACCGCCACGCCATGCTCTTGCCGAACGGTTTTCGGTTGCAGTGGGTGACACACCGCCCGGCCAAGCTGCATCAACCGGCAAACCCGGCTCCGATTCCCGCGAGAAAGCACCCGGAACCCGCAACAGAAAAGGGAAGCGGTAAGAGAAACGTCAGAAAAAGACACTTTTTTGGGATTCACGCGAATTATTGCAAGACTCCTTAATTCTATCCCGTGATATCAAGGGATTTGCCGACTTGACCGGTGGCGTCTTTCGATTGTTCCTGTCGTTTTGTGGGATGTCGTTTGTTTTTGAGAGTTTGCTGCCAGGGTGAGCGACCGTCTGCGTCACGGTCTCCGGCTTCGGCACTGTCATCGCGGACGGCACCCGATTCAGCGGCTTTTTCGGCACGCTCGACACTTTCCCGTGTTCGTTCAAACGTTTTCGCCGACTGTGCCAATTTGTCCGCACTATCCCCCTGCTTCTCCGACAAGGACATGCCCGCCGCAGCCGCCGCAAACGTATAAGAAATGTTTCCCGTTGACATGGTCACAACCTCTCGCACACACAGACACTGTGAGATTTACAGAGAGATTATACACTGCAAGCATGGACGAGACAATGGAAATTCGTGCATTTTGCAAAAAAACTACAAAAATAGCGAGAGGCCGTAAATCAAGACATTTCCGCCATTGCCATTTCGAATTGCTCGCTGGTTCGACGGATGTGGCTGTGGGTCAGCACAGGAAACCACATGGCCTTGTCCATCAACTCGACCATGACTTCCGGGTCAAACGGTTTACGAACGTAATATGTGCCGCCAGCGGAACGGCTACGGCGGATGATGTCGGGAATTTGGGCACCCGAAAGAAAAATGACCGGCGTTTCATTAGCGTTTTCCAGCTCGTGAATCCGTTGGCAAAGCTCCAAACCACTTACCATGCCAAGATTAATGTCCGAAATAATCAAATCGAACACTTCCGATTGGGCCGATACGAGAGCATCGTCGGCGTTCATGCAAACCGTTGGCATGTAACCATGTTGGAAGAGAAACGAAACCAGTTCGTCAACAATCGCCTGTTCGTCGTCGATGACGAGAACCTTTTTGGGTTGATTTTCGCTCATGTTTTGCCTTCCGAAGGTGGGAGGAGAATGTGTTGCATTTTCATACAATCACAACAATACGCCTATATCACTAATTTAATCATACATTGCCTGTTTTTATTTACCCCGTGATTTTTGCCATTTTATATTAATTCAAGCACTAAGATAACTTTTCGGATGTTGTAATTGATACAATCAGAAAATTAACAGAAGTAACGCCCAGTAATTACAAAAAACGCACGAAAATCTCTTTTCGGTCATGCATTCGAAAATGGCATCGCAAATAAGTAGTCAAGGCGGGAATGTTGGCCGCATCGACCGACACGAGTAGGTGACTGTTGTTTCTCATCTTCGCAATATACTGGGAAAATTGCACAAAATCGCGAGAAAAACCGCGTCCGCGAAATCCCTGGATCAGACCGAGATACGTCAACTCAAGATGTTCCGTATTTTCAATTTGCGTCAAAAGCAACACACCGATGACTTGTGATTGAAATTCAACAAAAAACCAGAGGGACGGGTCAAAAACATGACTTTCCTGATAACCGCGCAGAATGTATTCCGTTGGAACAAGCCCAGTCAGATGCGGGAAATCAAGCGTGTTTTCGTAAGTTTTTTCCGTCAGAGCGACCATTCTGTTCCACTGTTCGTTTTTGTACGGGCGAAACGTCAGGCGATCCGTGGGGTGCTGTACCGGAAAAACAGACCGTTCGGCATTGAGGTTCACCAATTCGGAGATTTTTTCAAACCCGAAATGGCCGAGCATCGTTTCGTCGGCGGATTGTTGGCAATCAACCAGCACCATAACCAGCCGCATTGGATTGGCAACGGCAAATTTGAGCAGCGTTTCGTAAATGAGCCGCAGAGACGTTTCCGGTTCCGTCGGCACGACCGCCGGTTGGAGTGTCAGGAGTGTGCCATCGAGCCGCAACATCGAAAACGCGCCGCCGATCATCCCGCCGTTCCGCTCAAAATGAAACACCTTGTGTTGCGTTTGGTCTGGTTGTTGTGAAGACCGTGCCGATTCCTGTTCGTACTGTTGGAGCGTCAAGTCAATGCGGGGTTGCCGCAATTCGTCCGGCAGGTGCGCCAGCAGGATTTCCAGCAATCGTGGCAGTTGCGTCAAAGACGTTTCGTGACAAGTCAGCATGAATTGAATCCGCACCTTTCGTTATGGTGTGGCACGATTTTCCAGTATCAATGTTGTTTTATGCCGCACAACGCCAGGAAAGTGAAGTTTTTAAAGCAACCCGAAGCGTATGTGACGGGTTTTTCGGGTGTGGTACCGTTGAACCGGTCACTGACGTTCCCGGTTGCTACCCTGCATAAAATACCAGATGATTGGCGTGGTGCGGTTTATCCCATAAAACCTTTTCCCGCCAATAACACATGTCGGTTTTTTCACAAAAAGGCCGAAAAATTCACAATTTTCAATCGATCTTTGTGTTCGTTGAGAAAATCCTTGCACTCATTACGGTTGAAAAATCAGTCAGGCGGGGTCTTGGCAAGGCGACGGCGTTTTTTCCATGTCCATACCATCAGGACAATCCCGCCGACAACGCCAAGCAAATAAGCCGCTCCGTGTGCCCAAATATCAAACAAAAACAACGCATGACGTTCCGGAGCCACGGCTGTCGAGAGCGGCGGCAAGAGTCCGACGCCGATGTGCGTTGAAAAGTAGCCCAACACCCCTGACAGCATGGAAGCAAAATAAAGAATCACAAGCATCACGAGGATGGGGCAAATCATATCCTTTGCGGTCAATTTGGGCATTCGACCGATTCTGCAAACGAACGCGAGCGGTAGTCCCAGGAAAAGACCAACCCACCATGTCGCAATGATTCCCCAAATGAGAGCCAAAGCAACCGGAGAGGTGGTTGGAAAAATGACCGGGTGTGCAGGCGGCAAAAAGTATTCGACGCAAACATGTGCCGTGACCATATCATGTGCCATGCCATAGATGCAAGCGGCAATGATAGTCGTGCCGATGATTTTGATCGTTTCCATCCAAACTGCCTCATACCTTCTTTTCCGCAACCAGCCTTGCGAAGTGTTCAAAAGAGCGGTCGTAGGTTTTCTCAGCGTCCGGCGGGAAAAAGCAGCCCGGCAACTGGCGGCTCGACAAATGATAGTGCAGGCAATCGCAACAAATCCCCCGCCGGCCACAGGAGTACGTGCAGGTACATTTCGTTTTGTTCTTTTCGACTTTGCATTCCATGATGTGATTCCCCTCAAGGATGTTTGAATTGGTCAAGACAATTGCTTCATGATAATCTTTTCACGAACGATTGACAATGGTGGCGTGTTTCGGTCGCTGTGTTACATTCCGTTCCCGGTTGCTGTTTCCATGAAAGTCATCTTTTCAGGTCAGGCGTCGAACGGTATTTGGTCATGGTCAGCCCGCTACCGGAAGGCAGGAACTCGACCCGGCTCATGATGTGGCGAATCAGCAGGATGCCGCGGCCGGACGGGATGAGAATATTGTCCGGGTGCCGGGGATCGGGAAGCTCGTTCGGATTGAAACCGCCACCTTCATCGCGAATGCTGATGCGGACTTCGTTGTCCCGGACGCCGCACTGAAAATAGACTTTTTTCTGAGGGTCGGAATGGTTGCCGTGCATGACGGCGTTGGCGACCGCTTCCGTGCAGGCAAGTTGCACGTTAAAGACGTCTTTTTCCGGCCATGCCAACAGTCGCATTTGCTGGAGCAGACAGTCGATCACCCGATCACCGGCACCCGGCCGGGTGGGAACCGCAAGGTCGCAACTCCAATGCCATGGCGATGGTTCTGACATGACATATCCGTTACTTGATGTACTGCAATGAGCGAATCGCTTCGTCCACACCCTTTCGGATTTTGAAAATGGTTTCAAGGTTTGTGATCTTGAAAATTTCCATGATGTCGTCGTTCAGGTGACACAAAAGTAGCGGCACACCGTTAAGATCGGTCGTTTTTTGTAGCGTGATCAGCACCCGCAAGGCGGAACTGGACATGAACTGAACTTTGCTGAAATCAATGACGAGTGCCTTGGTGACCGTTTCCGCCACGGCACCAACCTGGTCCCCCCATTCCTGGATCGTGTATTCGTCGTTCAGCTTGGGGTCAAGACACCCAACAACGACCACATCATTGACCTTTTTGATTTCGATTCGGGAATACATCGTCAACAACCTCTCTGCGGGTTAAACTGTTTCGTGACACGCGGAATGTCCATTGGAAAGAGATATTATTACCTGAATTTTGCCAAAAAACAATCACTGGTGATGATGCCCCGGGAGTAACGGTATGGGGAAATATACAAAATCGACAACGGCAGTCACGACGTACCCCCCTTGCCTTCGCGGCAATCTCCGGTTTTTCACCATTCACTCTTTCACGTCGGAACAGTCACCATATCAACCAGGTGGGCGATCAAACTTTCGACCGATTGGCGTTGGTTGCCGTGACTGTAGGTTTTGGCCATAACGCGGTGGGCGAGTACGGGAACGGCCAGCATTTTGACGTCATCCGGCACGACAAAATCGCGGCCTTCGATGAGTGCGTAAGCCTGCACGGCGCGGCTGAAGGCAATCGCCCCGCGGGTACTGACGCCGACGTACAGGTCGTCGCACTTGCGGGTGACTTCAACGATGTCGAGAATGTAGCGGTCAATCGCTTCGTCAACGCGCACCTGCTTGACGGCTTCCTGCAATTCAAGCACCTGATCGCAGGCCAGCACCGGTTCAAGCCGATCAATCGGCTGGCCAAGACGGTGACTTTTCAGGACGTGGAGTTCGCTTTCACGATCCGGGTACCCGACCGACACGCGAAGCAAAAAGCGGTCAAGCTGGCTTTCCGGCAGGGGATAGGTTCCCTCGAACTCGACGGGGTTTTCCGTCGCAACAACAAAGAACGGTTTCGGCAGGGGATACGTCTGTCCCTCGGCGGAAACCTGGCGTTCGTTCATCGCTTCGAGCATGGCACTTTGTGTTCGCGGGGTCGTGCGGTTGATTTCGTCGGCCAACAGCACGTTGGCGAAAATCGGCCCTTTGACAAACTGGAACTGGCGCGTGTTGGCCTCATAAATACTGCTGCCGGTGATGTCCGCCGGGAGCAGGTCGGGCGTGAACTGCAAGCGGCTGAACTCGCCCTTGACGCTTCGCGCAATCGCCCGGGCAAGCAGCGTTTTGCCGAGTCCCGGCACGTCTTCGAGGAGTACATGCTCCCCGGCCAAAAACGCGACCAGACACTGCCGAATGGCCGTGCGTTTCCCAAAGACGACACTCGCGATATTATTTTCCAACGTTGCAATCAGTTGCCGGATATGCTCAAGCGACATGCGGTTCTCCTGTTGTCGAGGCTGGGGATGAGGGGGTTAATGGTTTGTTTGGGGTTCGTTGCGTCACAGGGTGACGTGACTAACCGGTCACTCACCACTTGTCTTCAGCTACTGACCGCTCTCTTTCACATACGCCTGATACGCATCGGTCAATTGTTGCAAGTCGAGGTCGGTTTCGTGGACCCAGATGCGGTATTCGAGCGAGAACGGCACACCTGGTTCGAAGGTCCGGTCGTGGATGCCGGGCCAGCCGACGCACAACGGACCGTAATGCCGTGTCAGCCAGGTGGGGGGATAATCGGGATGCGTCGGCGGTATGAAAATTGCCGCGCCACTGACCGTTTCGCGGCCGTCGAATTTTGACGCAAAATCGGCCCATTCGAGCCGCTCTTCCGGCAAATCGTTTGCCGTGATGCCGTCGGGAACGGTGATCTTTGCGATGGTGCGTTCCATGCTATTGCCGGGCGGTGCCAGTTCGGGCTTGAAGCGGATGCACAGGCCGCCGTAACTTTTGCCTTCCGCCCCGCGCAACGTGATCGTTTCTTCCGGAACGAAGAAAAGCTGCACGTCGAGCGAACGCGAACCGTCACGCTTGCGATAGGAGCGGAACCAGACACGCTCGGTCATGACTTTGCGCTCGCCGATAAACCAGCCGTTTTCAACGGCTAAAACGGCCCCATCATCGCCTGCTTCCTTGACGAGCCATTTGACGAAACGCTGTTCGAGGTCGGTCGTTTCGTTCCAAAAATCGTGGTGTTCGTCGCCGATTTGCACATGCGGCCAGCACCAGAACAGGCCGTGGTGATGGTAATGATCCTGCGGGAAATCGTCAGTCAGCACTTCGCCGTTGATTCCGAACAACGGGTGCATGTAACAACCGCGCGTGCGGCGGCGAACCTCTTTTTCCGGCACGTTTTCGTTCGTAATCAGATCATAAATGTAATGATAAACCGGCTCATCACCTTCAAAAAGGGCAATCGTGTTCGTCCCGGCGTCTGCAAAGCGGAAACCTTTTGCCGCTTCTTGCTGCGGCACGGCATCCGCTACAAATGGCGTTTTTTCATTGCCCACCGTGCCGTCTTTTGCCGGGACGGAAAATTGCGTTGTTTCATTGGCGTGTAGAGCGACCAATGGAAGCAGGAAGATCAATGTTATGATGACAAGTTTGTATTGTGTTGTGTTCACTGGAATTCATTTCGCAAGAAAATCAAGTCTGAACCGGGATTTTCATAAGATTTTCAAGATGAGCAGGATTTTTTGTCATCGTCAATCGCAAATCCCGGTAATCCTGTTGATCTTGTTAAAATCATGGTTCAGACAAATGGGTTGCTGTTATGCCACATCTAAAACTGTTCGCCGTAGTATCCGTAGCCGCCTGCGACGCCGGGCAGGGCGATTTTGTAGCGGCCGTTTTCGTCCGGCAACGTCGGCGGGGTGCTGTCCCATGTGTATCCGTCAGGTACGAGTGCGGTTTCGTCCTTCATGACCTCGTCGTAGGTCAGGCGTTTGCCCGTGTAGGCGGCCATGCGGCCCATGATGGCCATGAGCGTGCTGTTGGCCATATAGACGCCGTTGTTGATGTAATCGTGGTTGCCGCGAATGGCATTGAACAATGCGACGTGTTCAAGCTGATACATGTTGTGATTGGTATTTTGCACCTTGTAGGGATTCTTGCCTTCAATCACGAAACTGAGTACGGTCGCTTTCCCGTCGGTACCGTACATGTAATCGTCCGTGTTGTTATAACAACCGTTGATCTGGCGGCAGTAGGCATGGCAGGTCACGCCGCTTGCAAATTCGTACTTGATGCCGAACATGTCATAAATGTCACCGTAGCCGGGTTGTTCGACGCGGCACATGCGGCCGCCGACGCCGACCGCCGAAACAGGGGCTTCGTTATTATTGGCCCAGACAGCCTTGTCGAGACTGTGAATGTGTTGTTCGGTGTTGAAATCGCCTGAGAGCCAGGTGAAGTTGTACCAGTTGCGCGCCTGGAATCTGATTTCGGAATCGCCCGGCTGACGGTCACGTTTCCAAAGCCGGCCGGTCAGGTAGGTTTCGTCGATGTTGATGAGTTTACCGACTTGGCCGTCGATGACGCGGGTCATGATGTCAACCACAGCCGGATGATAACGCCAGCAAAGACCGGATACCACGTTCAGTCCCTTGTCCTTCGCTTTTTGGGCGGTTTCCAGGACGCTCTTGATGCCCGGAATGTCAACGGCAACCGGTTTTTCGACGAAAACATGCTTGCCTGCATCGACGGCGGCACGAAACGATATCGGGCGGAAGTGGGTCGGTTCGCAAAGCAACACAACATCGCAGTTTTCAATGACCTTTTTGTAGCTTTCGAGACCGTCAAACGTCGTTTCCGGTGTAACGAGTACACGATCTCCATAAGTTTCGTTGGCCTTAAATATGGTTGCGGCACCGGCAGCGACTTCCTTGAAGGCGTCGCCCACGGCGGTCAGAACGATGTTCGGATCGGCGGACAGAGCGTCAATGGCCGCACCGCGTCCACGTCCGCCGCAACCGACCAGGCCGATCCGCAGTTTGTTGTTGTTTTGGGCGGCATGGGCACCGCGCATCAGGGACAGTCCGGCCATGGCTGTCGCTCCGGCAATCGCACCGGTTTTCATAAAATCACGTCGGGAGGGAAAAAACTGGTTTGTCATGGGAAAACCTCATCTATGGTTGAGTAAAGTGGATTGACACTATTGCCAAACGAAGCATGGATTATAACAGTTTTTTTCAGAAATGCAAAACGTGGCCGGAATTTTGGAAAAAAGATCGGGTGGTCACGGCATGGTGGCCTGCGACATGAATTCTCAAATACACTTCATGTTCTGGCACACTTCGAGCCTGCCGGGAAACCCCGAAGCGTTACTGTTCGACTCATCAATAAAAATCATAATCGTGATGATAAATTTTTGAATCACACCTCTGCCTCGAATCTTTGGCTATTACCATAACAATCTTTCAACGGTAAATCGACCAATGGAAGCCGGGAACGAAGCATAGTGATTCGAACCTGGGTAAATCCTGCCATTTTTGGCTTTACATGGCACAGCTTGTGGACATAAAGAGGTGGAATAATTCATTTTTTTCTATTTTTTACATTTTTTCCTTTTTTTAATGAAAAATTAGAGTATAATAATGTTGAAAAGAGTTCAAAACTGTTGTGGTCACTAGGCGGAATCGGCCTGGCAAGTACCTCCCGGGCTGAGAGACGCCGGATGAAGAAACTTGCATAAACCAAATATGCCGTGTTCTTCATCACGTGAAAAGACCGGATGGGGGAACAACCTCATCCGGTCTTTTTTTGTGCGCTGGCATGTTTTTTTGTGGCTCGGACACCAACATGTCATGATGGGTAGTAAGAACAAGGGTTGACAAAACGTTCAATATCGATAAGCTGTTTTTTGAATGGTGTTTACGAGAAGAACTCAACTGATGTCGATCACAATGTTTTGGAACTTGAGTTTTCTCATTCTGCCAATTCCACCGAATTTGCTTGCGGCAATGCCGTGTCAGAGTCTGAAACATGATAACACTGCGGTGACAACATTTCATGCCGCGCACCTTACTCGAACACCGAAAGTCACAACGCCTTATCGACCTGCTCGAACTGGGTGGGGCAACCGGGGTGTATTTTGTCGGCGGTTCTGTGCGCGATCATTTTCTCGGTCAGCCGAACATCAAGGACATCGACATCGAGGTCTTTGGCCTCAACTACGATGCGATGGTCAAGATTCTCTCGCCGCATTTTCGCGTCAACCTGGTTGGGCGGAGTTTCGGCACACTCAAGGTTGACCAGCAAATCGACGTGAGCATTCCGCGCCGCGAGTCGAAGATGGGAATCGGTCACAAGGGTTTTCGTGTTGATTCCGACCCGGACATGACCTTTGCCGAAGCGGCCCAACGTCGCGATTTTACGATCAACGCGATTGGCATGAAACGCGACGGTACGGTCGTTGATCCCTATCACGGCGTCGATGACATCCGGCGCAAGACTCTCCGGGCAACCAGTGACGCCTTCGGCGAAGACCCGTTGCGTGTGTTGCGCGGAATGCAATTCGCGGCACGATTCGGCTTCCAGCTTCACCCGGAAACCACCATAATATGTCGCAGTCTGCGCGACGAATTTGTAGCACTTTCGCCGGAGCGTGTTTGGGGCGAGTGGGAGAAATGGGCGAAAAAATCGCAATTTCCTTCACTGGGATTGCGTGTTCTGGAAACGACCAGCTGGCTTGACTGCTTCCCGGAACTGACCGCGTTGCGAGGAACGCCGCAACATCCGCTCTTGCATCGCGAAGGCGACGTTTTCGAACATGTCACCGCCGTGGTT